>Ga0193963_1001679_pt1 | contig 10892 bp, 3 predicted proteins | sample FB_6_MG_FD_140359 | JGI IMG/M metagenome (GOLD analysis project Ga0193963, IMG submission 140359) | Microbial mat bacterial communities from the Broadkill River, Lewes, Delaware, United States - FB_6_MG | ecosystem: Environmental > Aquatic > Freshwater > River > Microbial mats | place: USA...
TGTATAAATTTTATAAAATTTATAAGTCGCTACAGCCGGTAAATCATGTTTTTTACTAAAATTTTAAAAAAAACGTAAGGAAAATATTTCCTTACGAAAATTTTGTCCAAATTTTGCAAAAAAGTGTTTCCTTACGAAAATTTTTAATAATTTTATACAAATTTTATAAAATTTATAAGTCGTTACAGCCGGTAAATCACGTTTTTTACTGAAATTTTAGAAAAAACGTAAGGAAAATGTTTCCTTACGAAAATTTTGTCCAAATTTTGCAAAAAAATGTTTCCTTACGAAAATTTTGTCATTCCTTACGAAAATTTGTTGAATTTTATTAAAATTTATCATAATTTTATATAAATTTTATAAAATTTATAAGTCGTTACAGCCGGTAAATCATTAAATTTATAAATTTATAAAAAATTTATACCGTGTTATAATTTTTATAAAATTTGTATAAAATTTGTAAATTTCCCAAAAATTTTCGGACCGATCTACTTTTTCGAAAATTAGAGATTTTTATAAATTTTATAAAATTTTATAAAATTTTTTTATAATTTTATAAAATTTTTATAAACGTTTATAAAATTTTTTTTATGCGTTTTATAAAATTTTATAAACGTTATTATAAAATGTTATAATTTGCCGGCTGTAACATTGTGTCGTTATTAAAATTTATAAAAAATAAGTCCCTACGAGTCGTGTTTTACGCTGTGTTTGATTTATCGCACTTAAACGCTTGTTTGTATGTTATCCTTAAAAACAGATTGCTACAGCCGGTAATTTATAGCTGTTATTTATAAAAGTTTAATACAGTTTTAATTTACCATACGTAGCATGTCGTTTTGTACGTAACTGTAAAAACAAGTATCTAGATACAGTGTTTTAATGCCGCGTTTACGTTTATAAAAGTTATATGTTTATACTTAAAATCATACATTTTATAAATGCACATAAAAACACACCGTTATGTATAATAAATTATAACCTACGATAATGTGGTTATAAAATTTTATAAGATAAAGTTTATAGTTTTTATAAAGTTGTTTAACCGACATATGATTTTTATTATTAAACTTTTTAAAAAATAAAGCGCTCTGTTATTAAACACCTTTCCATGTAATGTCTACGTTTTACTTTCAAAACAAAAAAAAAAGAAATACTTTTACGTAAATGCATAAAAGTATTATACGTGACATATATATGTTATTGTAAGAAAGTTCACATAAAAGTTTAACTTCTTATACAACATACCCGTGTGTTTAGAGTTTATTATTGTTGTTGTTGTTTACAGTAAGCGCGACAATGTAACTACATAGGAAAGGTATGCTTTGTTTAAATCTTTAAATAATATAGAATGTTTTGTTTTTTGTTGTGTGCATACCACATAGTGTAACAACAGGAAAGATAATTACATACGGTGCATTATAATATACATGGTTACATTTTAATATATTGAAAAATATTATGCTGTTAAAAATAATCTTACAACTTGTTAAACATATACTTATTACGCGTATGTTTATAAACTTTTCTAGTACAGGAATCACATGACACATTTATAATAGTTCTAATAATACCGTTTATATTATGATTGCTTTCATTTTCTTTTGTTGTTTGTTAATGTATAATTAACTTACATTAAAAAGGAAAGGTATTTTTAAGTACTATTGTTTTTATCAGTTATCATAATATATGAAAGCACATAATACACCACAGTTACGCGGGATGTGTTACATTCATGCATGCGTAACTCTTATTTACTATATAAACGTAGATGTATTAAAAACCATAACGTTTATATGTGTGTGAAGTAACGGTTGTTAACTTTCAATTCTATTTTTTTGTAATATACAAAAATATGCATTTATGTCTTAACAGGAAAGGTTACCTGCATACTATAAAAAATAAGGACTAAGTATTTTATGAATGTTTGTATTGTAGTAATGCGCATATATAAAACAGTATAACGTTCGTAAATTCCTTTGTGTTGGTTGTTTTGTTGCATGTTAATTGAATTACATTTACATAGGAAAGGTGTACATATGTATTGGTTTTACCTTTAATGCTACCCATCATCTTTTAAGTAACGTTATGCAACGTTGTATACATACACCTTTCCGTGTATTACAACATACAATATGTTTTGTTATAAAAAAACAAAAACGTAAATAAAAAATTAATAAGAACATACACAGTATACATGTAACTGGTACGTTATTACCATTACATACGTATTTGTATAATGTTTACACATTACTCCCACGTATACTTTTCTCTAACTGCATCTCGTTATTTGTGATACCTTTCCTAGTAAATATAGTTTTCGTTTCAAGTACAAACCAAAACAAAATAATAAAGAAAAAAAAAAATAATACATGTAAGCGTTTAACTAATTTTTTATTCGATAACGTTACATACTACATACACTATTTTTAAGTATTAATAACAATGATAAGAATATAACGTGTATAAAGAATTTTAGTATACGTGAGGTTATGCATAACTATATAATTACATGTTATGCCTGTACTGCGGTATGCAACATTACTGTATTTCATATTTTGTTGCAGATTGTGTATTATGAAAGTATAGTATACAACAGGAAAGGTTTTCAATACGCAATTAATATTACGAACGTGTTACACATAGTGTTAGTCACTACGTTTAAAATTTATACATTACATATATAAATTTATTGTTCTTACGATTTCGCATACATGTGTAACATGCAACACATAATTTATGTTAGTATAACTATATTTATAGTAGTTATGAAATATAATTATACGTTAAAATTAATATGTGTAAAAGAACAATACATAACCTTTCCTAAATATAATGTAAATTATTGAAACTTCATCGGATAACAAAAGATAACATGAATGTACGTACTTGACTACAGGCACTACGTTTTAAGACAATTATATTATGCTTTAAATTAACACACCTTTCCTATATGAATTTATTAATTGCTACATGAGTAACAATACAACGCTTAACACTGCGGAACCTCACGTATAATACAAGTGTTTCCTTCATAATGTTTGTTTAGTTTTATATGGTGTAGTTACTAATAAATATATAGTTACGTGTTACGTACTGTATACTATGTTACATACCCATTCGGTTTACAACCCATACATAGTATATACGTTACCTTTCCTAGGATACACGGTATTAAAGTATGTATGTGTTACACACATAAAAATATTACGTTAATAACTTGTATAAACTTTCATATGTATACTGTTACAGTAACGTAATGTTAAGTACATAATAACGTATGTAGCATATACTGTATACCAAGGGGAGTAACCTTTCCATAGTACACGTACATTAATATATAATAAAAAACCACACTAAGCAAAGCATACACCCTGACAAGTAATTTGAAACGTTATAACTAAACGGATTGTGGCACATAAATTAACATACGCGGTTACATTGTACACGCGTGTGATGTTAATTAAACCTACAAAATTTAAACGTTACCTCAATTAGCTATAAGGAAATTATAACTTAAGTTATTATAATTTTTGTGAGTTAATACACGATGTAATTTATGAAAAAATTAAATAGGAAAGGTGTAGTCATATTTACACATACCCAGCAATATTTATCATATAACTACATTAATAAAGTGCACACGATATTACTACATGTAAGAACCTTTCCTACGTAATATAATAAAGTGTTACGCGTACAACAACACCAACACTTACTAATAAAAATTATAAGTATGTATAAGATAGTAGGTGTTAATTACATAATACGTATCATACGTATATTAATATTGTGTAAGCAACTATAATAAAATATTTCCTTCCGATATATATATCTTAAGTAATACACATATTTAAAAATAACATGTATTACGCATTTAAAGACTATTACTTATTTTATTTTTGTTCTAAGTATTCTTAATATGTTACTGTGCTTACCTTTCCAAAATAAGAATAAATATTATACATCACGTAATCGTACAAACCACATAGAAAATGTATAAAGTTAATTACAACTCCTATTATGTGTCTTATTATATATTATTACAAGTACCGGTAGTAGTATTCCTATTACATGATGTATGAAATTTATAACACATATTTGTTCTGCTTTGCGTTTGTAGATGTAAAGACTTTTACAGTACACACACTTCAGGAAAGGTTTTACTTGTTACACATTATACTATCTATTTATAAAGTGCATTATAAAAACTTATATGGGTATCTAATCTTATAATTTGTTTATAATGGAGACCTAGTCAGCACATATATTATATTCCCGATTTTTTTACTGTATTTGCAACCTTTCCTTTTTACTAAAAAATAGAACAGTACTTTTATAATTACAATAAATATAAATATTTATTAATAATATAAAGTCTACGTATATGTTTAAACATATGATTATATATACATAAACTGTAACGTAACCTTTCCTATGTTACTAGTAGTATTGCAGGTTATTCACTACGTTCATAAAAAACAGAATATGTGTATTAAATAAGTTTACGTAAACAAACTTACAACATACCTTTTATTTTAAACACGACAACCTGTTTACGTATAGTACTTATTCACGCATGGTATACTGCAATACATTTAAACGCATGTAATATAAAGTTACATAATATATACGTCTGTGATTTGTTTGTTTTTTAATTAATCATACATAATATATCTACTAAGGAAAGGTTACACGCGTATATGAAACTTTATATTATGTAATTGTTTTATTATTAACTTTAAAAAACCAGAGCTAATGTTACGTTCACGTACACACATACTTTGTAACATACAGTGTATATCACATACAGATCATACATTAAAAGTATATCTGTTACAGTCCCTTTTCTATTACATAGAACTTTATGTTTTATGCTACGCCAAATAAAAACAGAAGGTAATAATTATAACATAATAGATATGTTTATAATTAATTATTAAACTAACATGTTAGTAATGTTACACTTAAAATTTTTACACAGAGTACATTAACGCATAATGTTACTACGTATACGTGTAACCTTTCCAAGTAGTAATGGAATGTTACACCACGTCAAGACACAACAAAGAAAGATACTCTATTAAAAATATGTAGGATATAACTAATTATTATAACTTTTCAATATATGTAGCAATATTATGTATACAGGATGGTTATGTTTTAACTTGAACTGTTACACTAAGGTTGCTTAATACGACAATGTTATACATAAATCATAAGGAAAGGTATTTTAAACAAAGCACTAAACACATTACTTTATGTAGTGCAGTAACATATATAAAATGCAAACACACGTAGCCTTTGCGTATGTCGTGTTGTAATAATCATGCACGTACTAAAAACATACGAGCTACGATATGTAGCATATGATTAAGTTATAAATAAAAATAAAACGTATAGTACGCATTGTTTTTGCGTAGTATTTATTAGTATTATTTTTTGATTTTTAATAGTGTACGATTTTGTTACTTACATAGGAAAGGTATGTTTTATAGGTTACTGTTTTATTTAAACTAGTATAGCATACTACGCATACACATAATTTAAGGTTAATAAAAATACGTGTATAGTATGGAAAGCCATCCGTTTCTATGTATGTCCGCAGTACATTTATACCTGTTTCTATTAGTTTTACTTTTTTATATTCAACTATGTATTAAATAAAAAATGTGTGAACGTCAGTAAATACAAAATATAGTTATTAATTTTACACAAACCTTACTTTTTAAGTATGCATACAAAATATTATGCGGTAGCAGTATGTACAAAAGTATATAAGGTTTATTATTAAATATATAGTTGGACACCTTTCCACATGATATCGTGTATAACAAAATTAAAGGATCCTTCAAAAAAACGGAGCTAAACATATACATATTACGTAGGAGTATATTAATGCATTACGTGTGTAACTTTTCATTACTGTACTATATTGTTGTACTATTAACTTTCAACAATATACATGTAACGTGTAACGTAACTAAACCTTTCCTGATTTATTTACTGCAATTAATTATGTATAACAATCAAACAAATGAAAAACATAAATTTATTGGGGTTTCACTTTTAGTATTTCATACGTTTTTATAATATAATTTTATCACATACATATGTTTTTAATAACATGTAATGCTATAAATTCTTAAACAACTATAACGTTTTAATATATATATATCGTGGTTTTTAAAACAGTGTAACGTCTACAGTATTTAAACTTCTGTGTGAATTTTACTATAAACTACATATGTGGTACTTGTCCCACGTAGGAAAGGTGTATATAACTTTTTAACAATTATATGTACTTTTTAATATTGTAATGTATACTACGTACGCAATAGTAAACTGTTATTTTAATAACGTTTTTTATGCATTTCGTTGCTTTTGTGTTACTACAAATATTTTACGTTTATTAAGGAAAGGTATTTTAGTATACACAGTACATGAACTTTTTGTAGAAGGATTAACATTAAACTTGACAATAGTTAATACACATACAGAGTAATAACATGCAAACATTATAAATGTACTGGTATAAAATATAATGTTAACTTCGTATTAATGGTATATATGCATATATAGGTAATAGCTATTACAATTACGTAAGTGTATTAACCTTTCCACGTAATAAAAGAAAGTGTATATTTTTACCCCGGACAACAAACGACAGCATGCTTATGTAAAAATAAATAGTGCAAAACTATATAATAACAAAAAAAAAGTTAGTGTTTTACGATATGTAACCTTTCCATGTAACGCCACCGGATAATAACATATACACAAATTATATAAAACAAATCATACATTATGTAATTACGTTATAAGTTTATATTAAAATCAAACACGTACTTGTTTAATGTATATTAAATGTTACATTAACAACGTTATCATTCATACATTGTATATTACAACACAACAGTGTAATGTCGTTACTGTATGTATATAAGCTACACTTTTTTTACGTAAACATACCGAGTGTAAACATACGGGTATGTTACTTTCAACTACTTTGTTATTGTTAGTGTATAATAAAAACCTTTCCAATCGGAATAAGATTATTATAAAATAACAACAACAAACCAACCGTAGGATTTTTATAACTTAACTGTATGTGTTCTACATATTACAGTTTACAGTGTACACGGGTATGTTGTATGCTATGTAATAATGTAATATTACACTTAATACTATTTTTGTATTTATGTATGATAAGTACATACCGGTAGAAGAACCTTTCCTTTGTAGAATAAGGCAGGTAATTACTAGCCTAACGGCATAAAAAAATTATTAAAAGGTATACGTGTGAATGCTTTTTTATAATAGTATAACAGCATTTACGTATATACTAACGTAGTATAAACACATTGTATAATATAATTATTACCTTTCCTTTACTATGTATAATATCAGTATTAACACAACGCGTGCACACCACAAAAACACTTAAGATCCATACACAGGGGAACAATACATATTACGCATAATAATAATAGTAATAATAATAATAACAGTTAATACGGTTATTCAATAATCCCGTTTTGATAGTATTACTCGTAATTAAATACGTTACTATAGTTTAATGTAATTAATAATATTATAAACTTACATAACTTTCAGTAAATTTTTTTTGTATGTTACGTAATTGATGTTATCGTCTATTATAATGGAAAGGTGTACTTACTGTACAGTAACAGGTTTAATGTCTACGTATATATACGTATTAAATGACGTTATATTTGATACATATATTACTTGTATGTAATAATAATCTTTCCTAAGTATGTATATACAGTATATACTCGTACCTCGAAAATAAATTACATACTATAAAAATAGTATACAGTACTTTATTTCTTGTACAATATACATTTTACTTTACGGAAAAATGCAATTAAACTTATTTGTTACGTTACGTAAATTGTTAAAAGTTAGTTATATTACATTGTATGCAACCTTTCCCATATAATTTGTAATTGCTATAACAAGTAACAAACACCAATCAATCGTATACAGATTAATTGCACAACAAGAAAACTAACGAATACATATAACAACTAATATAGTATTACATGTATACGTGATATCTTTCCTAAGAGAGGCTTAAACTTTTAATATGTTTGTAAACAAACAAAAAAAAACACGTATGGATTACTATATACTAGTATACTTACTATTAAATTATTAATACTACATACTACACAATGTAATTTACATATATGAGTAATCTACAACCTTTAAGTTTTTAAATAGAAAGTATTAATAGCATTTGTATGTTACTACATGTAACACACATGAACACAACCGGTAGAACAATAACACATGCAACAATGTCGCTTACCTTGCACATGTTTACTTTAATTTGTTGCGTTGAGGTTGTTTAATAAAACAATCATGTACGTTACTTTACAGGAAAGGTTTTTAATGAATAACAGCATAAAGAATTTAAAACTAAACATGTTGTAGTAAGTAAACGTATACCCCTTGCGTGTAGTGTATTTGTATTGCGTTATCGTATTTATGTATTTACTTAAAATAATTATGTACGTAGTGATGTTACCTTTCCTGGGAGGGTAGTTATTTATTGACATTAAGTCAAACCAACAAAATAAATGAACCACATAATTTTACATGTGTATTACTACTTATTATTGTCTACAGTAATAACGTTCATATAGTTAGTGTATACGTAACACAGTTACTATAACAGACTTGTGTGTAAGCACTGTAATTTAATACGTATAGCATTACTTTAACATTACAGAAACACTATACGTAAATAGTATACGTTTGTTTTGTAATTGTTGTCTTCACGCATCATTATACATATAACATTTTTAGGAAAGGTGCTACTGTTATATACGTATTGTTAATAACAATTTCGTTTACCATTAAAATTGTAGTGCATTATAAAATTATTAGAACCAACACGATTTGATATTGCTACAGTTTAATTGTTTATATTTGTTTTTGTTTTAAAATATATAACACGCACATTACACTTATGGAAAGGTGTAGTCAGACATTTTAACGTAATTGATGTAAACTTATTAAACCCATAATTTTTTTATTAAGTATTAATACATAAAAACAGTATTAATATACGTAAAAGTGTCACGTAAAACCTTTCCTGAAATGTATAACATTTAATAGTCGTAAAACAAATTACACTACATGAGTATAGTCATAATATGTGTTACAAACATTGTAAGTTACGTTATTATTATACATACTACTTGTAACATTATATCATGTAAAAAAATGTTTACGTAAACCAACTTACATGCTTTATACATGTAGAACCTTTCCTACATGTGTAGTACAATACTGTCATGACACAAATAACATTACACGTATTGTGGGAAATATGGTATATATGTACTGTTATTTAATACACGATAACCTTTCCTCACATACACGCTGCAATTTTATTTTATGTAAACAAATAAAAACTCATCAAAATGTATACATATTTAACAATAGTTTTACTACGACAAGTTATAAAAAAATGTAAGCCTTACTATACGTCTAATAGGACTTTATAAAATTGTGGTATTATACTTTGATATGTGTATAACATAACTTAATCAACACTATTAATAGAAAAAGGTATACGCAGTACACGCGTAACGTAAAAATAAGTTTTTAGTTAATATTATGAAATTAAACATAGCCGCATGTAGTATGTCGAGTGTTTTTCTTTGTTGTTGTTTACGCTAGCATGTATACACTTAATAAGGAAAGGTATGTACTACGGTTTACATATATTATATACATGTATGCATTATATCTACATAAAAGCGTGTGTAACAGTTAATTAATATGTATAGCGTATATTGACATAGATTTACTTAAACATAACATGTATACGTTTATTTTTTATTGTGAGTGACTACGAACGTTTATATTAATACATACTTTTCTAGGAAAGGTGATACATGCGTAGTAAGTGCATTATGTAATAAATGTAAGCCATACAATGCAATGTATGTTTATTAATCATGTCATGCATATACAAAACTTATTACATATACAACAAGTAGTATACCTTTCCTATATACGATCGTGAAACATAATATGTAACAAAAACCAATCTGATAGAAAACAGTTTATTTGTAAACCATATTATGTTTTATAAATTTTAATAATATTGTAATATTTTTATAAAATTTGTAATAACATACCTGTAGGCTGTAACCGATTGCTTTTTACAGTTACGTATAAAATATAATGCTGTGTACGGTAAATTATAATTACATTAAACTTTTATAATGAGCAGGTATAAATTACCAGCTGGAACAAGCTGTTTTTAAGGTTAACATACAAACAAATGTTTAAGTGTGATAAAGTAAACACAAGGTAAAACACGACTATTAACGGCTTACTTTTTATAAATTTTAATAACGATGCAATGTTACAGCTTGTAAATCGTAATACTTTATTGTAGTGTTTATATAAATTTATAAAAATTATAAAACGTAAGTTATAAAATTTTATAACAACAGTAATACATGTTATAATTTACCGTACCTAGCGACTTGTTTTTACAGTTATCTATAAAATGGCATGCTACGTACGGTAAATTATAATTGCATTAAAATTTTATAGTAAGCAGTTATAACTTACCGGCTGTAGCAAGCTATTTTTAAGGATAATTTAAAAATAAGCGTTTAAGTGCGATAAATAACACACGGTGGAAAACACGACTCTTAGCGGCTATTTTTTTATAAATTTTTATAACGACGCAATGATACAGCCGGTAAATTATAACAATTTATAAAAACGTTTATAAAATTTTATAAAACGCATAAAAAAATTTTATAAACATTTATAAAAATTTTATAAATTTATAAAAAAATTTTATAAAATTTATAAAAATGCTGATTTTTCAAAAA
>Ga0193963_1001682_pt1 | contig 10885 bp, 16 predicted proteins | sample FB_6_MG_FD_140359 | JGI IMG/M metagenome (GOLD analysis project Ga0193963, IMG submission 140359) | Microbial mat bacterial communities from the Broadkill River, Lewes, Delaware, United States - FB_6_MG | ecosystem: Environmental > Aquatic > Freshwater > River > Microbial mats | place: USA...
CCTTTACACCTGTACGAAAATGCACAGATGTGTTAGTTACAGTACCATCCTCGTCTACTCTGTAGAGATCATCACCTAGGCGCATACAAAGGTCGTAACCAGCATGATCTTTTATATAATCTAACGTAGCTTTCTGTGCAGTAGTTAATCCAAACTCTTGTTCTTTCTTCTCAGAAAGCGCTTTGATTGCAAAGTCAAAGTCTTTCTCGCGAAGTTCGCAAGCTCCTACGAAAAAATCATTACGGTTTAAACTAACCGTTGTGTCGGTGCCTATCTGTGTTACATTAAAAGTTTTCACTATGCCAACCTCTCATTGTATTGTCTAAATCTCTGTCGTTTGTAATATCTTTGACACTATCTTCTAAAGAAAGTTCCTTATTAAAACAATCTTTACCGTACATGTAGTAACTTTTATCCCGCTGGTACTGAGCTTCTTTATTGTCTTGATTAATAGCTTTCATTTCTTGGAACATGTTACCACCTCTCGGTAAGCTGTGTAGTTTCAGGGTCGTAGTGTAAGAAGAAGTTACCTACGTTACCGTACTCCCTATCTTTGAGCATAACTATCTTACGTGTGTTACGCTCATGCTCAGGTATGTCTGAGTCTTTGCTCCCTTCGATACCCCATATATAGTTAGACCACTTCATCATAGCCCTACTGCCTGTCATCTGAGACTCCAGTACCTTACCTCCACGCTCATGGTTAGCGCCAGTCTTAGGTGGGTTAAGGTGAGCGAAGTATATAACACTGAAGTCTAGCTCTTGTGTCATAGCTGATATGTCTGCAAAGATATTGTTCAGCATATCATTAGCTTCGGATGAACCTAGGTGGGCTACCAACGCAGTGATAGGGTCTAGATAGACCAGCTTACTGCCTCGCAGCACATCCCTACGCATGTAAGCTTTAATCTCATTCCAATCCCTTGAGCCTCTGTGTGTGCAGAGAGTTACCAAACCCTTTAGTGGTAGTAGGGCTGCTTGTATCTCCTCTTGTGTGGCTCCACAGTCAGGCTTATGGTATGGTTTCTTACCTACCTTAGAAGCTAGTAACCTACCAGACTTAGTAGCTGAGTACTCAAGATCGAATACCGTTTGCTTAAGCTTATGCTCAGTAGCAAGGTGAGCTATGATCTGATTCTTTACGTCAGACTTACCCATACCTACGCCGCCAGCAAAACCTATGATCTGTTGCGTTTGTAAACCATAAGTTAGCTTAGTCATAGAGGCAAACGGATAAGAGATACCATGCTTAGGTGGTTCTATTATCTCATTAACCAAGTCGTATATATCTGTCATACCTGACATTACATACTCAACTGAGGAGAACATAGCAAGCTTAGCTAGCTCGTCAGACTTCCCATCCATCAGCATTTGATTAGGGTCTTGTCCCTCAGGTAAGGTAACGTACTTGATGTGTGGTAGAATAGAAGCTACCTCTTCTACACACTTACGCCCTGCTTCGTCCGAGTCCATTACAAGTATGATCTCACTGAACTTACTTAGCAGTTCGGTTTGTTCGGTGAGTACATCAACAGCACAGCCAGTACCGTGAGGAAGTCCTACTACATTCGGCTCAGCTGATGCGAACTTAGACTTTGCCCAGCTATCTTTGATGGCTTGGTACAATGACACCGCATCTATAGGACTCTCAGTGATAAATAATTTCTTACCTCCTCCCTTGTTAACCAGCTGTTGTCCAAAGAGTACCGCATCCTTAGGTCTTCCTTGGTTCCAGAATCTTTTTTCATCAGCTAACCTAACCTTATATCCGCAGAGTTTTAAATCTTTATCATGGTAAGGAACAAGATAACTTCCAATACTGTCCCTATCAGTAGGACTGACACCAACGCGGCAACCATACCGTTCGAGAGCTGCCTTCTTAAGTTTTCTTTTCGGCCAAGCTTTGATTGCACAGGATAAGAACTCCTTTAGTTGTTCTTTTACTTGAGCGTCTGTTAATACCTTACGCTCTTGAGGTTTAATATCTTTCTCTTTCCAGTTGGTAGCGTGCCCACACCTGTTGCAGTACGCACCGCCATCCTTGAATAACATCAGGTGATTACCTGAAGAATCTGCACCTTTCTCACGGCATGAGGGGCATGGTGCGTCGCCTATGATATTCTTTGCCATACTATATCTCTATCACCTTAGTAGCATCGAAGTCAGGATTAATTTCGTATTCGTAGTAACCGTAAGGGTTGGCAACAACACGAGTATCGCCTATCATATAGTCCTTAGACTTGTGTATATGTCCGTGACACCACAGCTTAATGTTAGGGCTATCTTTTATGAACTGGTCGTACTCATTATGTATGTCGCTGAATAGTCTTATCTTCATTGTAGTCTAGCCTACAGTTGGTGGTTTGTATTAGGTTGGATACGTGCGAGGGAGGGAAGTTCCAAAAGTTACAGGCGTAAAAAAGCCCACGACTAATTAAAGTGTGGGCTAATGAAGGCTAACTTATAGCGGTGTTCAACATAGTCTTAGCTCTTGAAAGGCGGGATCGGACAGTGCCGACTGGTATGTTAAGCTGTTGAGCTATGTCTGCGTATGACAGCTCGTCTACGCACCTAAGAGTGAACACATCTTTGTACTTAGGTGGTAAGTTTTCTATAGTGTCTGTTAAGATAGCTGATAGTTCTTCTTCAACTAGGGTAGACTCAGGTGTAGCAGCAGCAGCAACTTCATCCACTGTATCAACAGTGTCTACTCGTTGCCTAGCTCTGTTCTCTAACATACGGTTACAAGTATTGATTGCTATCCTATGGAGCCAAGTATAAAACTTGCTGTCGTTGCGGAAATTATCAAGGTACTTGTAAGCTTTGATGAATGTGTCTTGAGCAGCTTCTTCTGCATCCTGTTTATCCTTTAGATAACTGATGGTTAGCTGTTGTATTCTGTTGGTATACTTAACGATTAGTTTATCAAACTCCCTAGCCTTTGCAGCGTGAGAGTCCAGTGATTGTATCTTAGTTATCAATTCTTTATCGAACATATTAATAACCTATATACTTATTACTTACTTACGGCCTTCGTCCCTTATGGTTTTAGACGCGCGTAAACGAAAAAAGTTCCAGCTGATTGAAAATAAATCTTTCAGCTAGAACAACACTTACTTACTAGAGGAGGACTCTCATCATGGTAGAGTAGGTGATAATATATACTCATCGAATACACATTATAATCTACCCTACCACCAGCTGCCTGAGCGTGTTCATAAGCTAAGCCGCACTGTTTCTATCAGCTCAACTAACTCTGGTTTTATGATACTGCTATACAACGTACTCATGTAGACTAGAGAAGTAACTACTGAGTTGCTCAGCTCCATACTTAAAGGGTATGTCACTGGATGTAAAGCAAAAAGTCCTAAGGACATAACAAATCCTATTGAATCTTAGAGAATTTAAAGGTTAATAATTCTACTGCCGCAGCACCAGCTAAGATAGCTACGAAGTAGTGTTGCATAGGGTCAACCAACGCTAGGTCTTCCCATCCGTAAGCAATACCTGCTGCTAAGAGTAGGTACTTAGATACGGATAGAGTCTGAAGAATACTACGCTTAACTCCACACTCTTTAGTAGTACCCAGCTTACCAGCTGGCTCTTTATTTCTTGCACTCTTTCTGGTGATTCCCTGACGGGACACCTCTGGCTTACCTTTTAACTCGGTTACATTTGACATAACATGTTCCTCTTAATGTTAAGTGAATTTATTGTTATGCTCAGGCAACCTCTAAGATTCTATCCTCCATACAATTAATTATTATATGGCGTTCCACCTTACGGTGTAGTCTAGACTACCTCACCCTACTGAGGTATACTACTAGCTTAGACAGCTACAGCTTGTTAGTGTACGGTAGGTGACTGACCCTCTCGATCAACTAACTTAAGAAACTTAGCACTTGTTTTAGGAGTAGTGTACTCCACATCAAACTCTTTCGCCATATCTTTATAGGCGTCGAACACTTTGTTTGTTAACCCTTCCTTACGGATAGAGTCTTCATGTTTTTCCCAAACCTTACTGAAATCCAACAGCATACAAATTTCTGTTGCAGATAAGGCTACCTGTGAATCAAATACATCTTGACGTGATACGAAATCTGTCATAATAAACTACCTGTTTGATTTGAATGAGATTAAACTTACACTGTCCGACTGACGATCACACCTAAGACAACAGTTCGTGTCGTTAGATTAGGTGTGACCTTACACCCGCCGGACTGCGGTCTCCTCAAGGTAGTGCGGTAACTTAAGTCTCCGATCTACTTCGTATAGCATTGTCATCACTTCAAATAGAGCTATCAGTTCTCGGTCATCCATATCGTCTATGATATCAATCATGTGCTTATCTGATGGTGTTAATACATCTGATTCTACAGCCCCAGCTGCGTTCTCAGAGCGATTCAGATACCACATAACCAACGGCATAGCTAAAGCACAAAGGCTCGCTAGGATAACGAGAAGCGGTAGAATGTACTCTATCATATGCTTCTCCTTGTTGATTAAGTTTATGTTATCTAGACTACAAACAATACCAAAGCCTGTAGACTAGCGGCTGATCAACCCCAGCCCAAGGGTACACACTCATGGTGCATTACATAGCACACCTAGCAGATGTGCTACATGATACATCATTCTTTTTGTAGCAATAGCATGTCAGCTTTGAACTGTACTAAAGAGTTCTCGTACAACTCAACCCCCTTAACAGAGGCAAGACCTATCACAACAAGAAGTATTAGTGCTATTAGCACCTGCACTATTGTTATAAAGAACTTCTTTATAGCTAACAGAATTATTCCTATCCGTTCAACGAGTTTAACTTCGCTGTTACTAACGGGTTCCATCTTTCTAACTCCTCGCCGTACTTGTCGGCATCAGTTGATGATAAGGCATCAGCTAATAGGTTATAAAAAGGTTGAGGCATATTCAATCTCCTCAAACATTTCACTACCAACATAGCTTCATCCTTCCCCATGTCTTGCTGCACTAAAGCAGTCAAGTCTTTCTTATCGTAAAGTACGAGCATCCTTGAGCATTTCATCTACCTTATCCTTAGCACAGGCTAACGAATGTACCCTGCTTGCAGCGTAGGTTACGTTAAGCTCTGCTACAATAGCTGACTTTACGTGACGTGGTATTGTTACATCAGAGAAAGCTTTAACAGGTGCAGTATCTACACCACCTTCTTTGCTCCTGCTTAATACCGTTATCACACCTTCATCGTTCAGAACATAATGATTGTCCATGATGTTTTCCTCCTATCAGATTAACATCTGCGGTAGCCCTCGTCAGAAGACTACCTGAGTTGTTAACTGAGTGTAGCTAAACGATCAACTTACTAGCCAGCTCACCACCGACTCACCTTTAAAGGTAACAGCCCCTCAACGCAGAACGCTTGAGCTGTAGTGTAGTTTAAACTACAACGTATGACAGTTTCACTAGCAACCTAGGTACACCCTATCGCTGTGTCCTTCAAGTCCTGTCGTCACCCTGTTCGTATCGTCTATAGGTTATAGGGTTTCACACCTGCCTATAGTGCGGCTAATCGATACTACTAACGCTGTGACTAACAGTCTAGCTCCTGCCTATACTAAAACATACCACTAAACTAGTGTACTTTCGTAGACACTAAGAGGTCTAGCAAAGAACGACCGCCCTGACTCTTACGCTGAGCCTGTTGGTTGTTGTTCTTGTTACCGTGCTGCTCGTTAGCAGGTCTTTCACCACCTGCCTTACTCCCAGACTTATCGGGCTGACCTCCTCCGTTGTTAGAGGAAGCTCCATGCTTGTTGTTTTGTTTCTGCTCAGTGTACTTCATACCTTCCCGTTCCTCCAGAATAGAAGGTTCGGTAGGGAACTCGAAGTGTGCAGTGCTGTTAGTCATAAGCTGATGATTCAAGACAGTCTTATCCATCTTAACATTAGTCTCCGCAACAATACGAGAGTGCGTAAGACTCTTAGCTTTTGATATAGCATCTGCTTCTAAATCTTTTAGAACCCTTACCTCCTCACTAAGATTACGGTAAGGTTTCCAAACTTGCGACCACCAGTAAGACTTCATCAACAGGAGATCGCTATCTACTATCGTCTTTCGAAACATAAGTTTCTCCTAAAAATAATTGTTGATTATGGTGGAACTTTTAGTTCTAACTGTAGCTGTCTAAGCTTTAACTCTATGTACCTACCGCTGCTAGAAGTGAACCGTTTGTGATCACTGTCCTTCTGCTTCAAAGGCAGACGCTCTACTCTGAGCTACCTAACGTTGGGTAGGTACTGTAGACCAGACTAGTAGGGTAGTCTAGACTACATTATGTTTGTACTGTTTACTATACGTCCTATCATCTCCGATCTTTAAGGCTTCGGGAGGGAAGTGCACCTCATTCCTCAGGCTAAACTTTATTTAACGTGGAGTTGTACCTGTTCCCAAACCACGTTGTTGTTACCATCAGCTTCTCATTGCGCTAGGGACTACGCACTCATAGAGTATAGCGGAGTAGTTGTCCTAACGTACAGTGAGTGGCACTGTTCTGCTTAATGTCAGCCTGTCTCAGCAACGTTCGCTTCGAAGTAACCTAGTTGGTTAGGTGTACCCAAACGTTGCTTAGACTGTCTGTCACGCTGTTCTATGGTGCCTAGTTAAGGCGGTTTGTCTGATCGTTTTGTTGTTGTGTTCATGCTGTGTTGCTCTGTAGTTTAGACTACATGGTTAGTTGCGGGCACAACTGTTGCAAGGGGTTGGCTTGTGTGCCCTGTGTGTTGCTTATTACCGCACCATATTCATACGACGCTTCAGCTCTTGCTTCTGCTGTCGTAGAATACGAGCCTTGATCTTCTTAGCCTTACGTTCAGCTTTGATCTTGGCCTGTTCCTCCTGTAGAATACGGTTGCGTTTTCTTGCTATCGGGTTGATCTCCATCAGCAAGAGTTGTTTAGTTTTCTTACCGAACTTAACAACGCTATTAGCAGCCCTGTTGATGGGCTTGGTTAACAGCTGGTTCATAGTTAGCTGTGCTTCATGTTGTTCCCACCATCGTACGTACGCAGTACGCTCTGTGGTTTGTTCAGGTTTGAATAAATACTGCTTGTTAATAACTCTTCTGTAATTAACCTCGACCTTGTTCGTACTATTAGCACCCCACTTACGCAACACAGCTGTGTTCTTAGCTAAGTTACCCACATCTCTTACAGCCTGCTGTCTTGTGTGGTTGTGTTGCAACACACTCAAGTATTGTTCATACTTCTTACGTTTGTAGTCTAGACTACCTTGCTTTCGGTTAGTGCCTAGCCTATGAATAGCAGCCACCTCTGTCTTAACAGACTTGAGCTGTGCTCTACGCATACCGTTGTATTGTTTCAACAGTTCGCTATCGTTAGCGTTGTATCCACTAACACGTAAAAAGTTTTTAACAGGATCGCTACGGTGTAGCGTCATGTAATTCTGTAACTGCGTACGCAGTAAAGGTAATGATGGGGTTGGCGTATTACCTTTGGGTGGTGCTTCGTACGGATATTCTCCGCGTTGTACACAAACTTCCCACATTAAGAAGTTGTTTTCATCGGACAACAAAGCCTTCTCTTCTTTGAGGTAGCTTACCTCTCGCTCCAGATTTTTAATCTGTTGCTCGAAGCTGTTGATTAGTACCTTACGGCGGTATGTTTCACCGCTGTCTGTCACAGCAGGAACGTCTGTCGATTCAACATACGCTTGTATGTGTTCAATAATATCTTCAGGCCAATCTTCAGGCCTAACATTATGAGCATACCACCCTGCTGTAGCATCATCAGGCACCCACGAAGGGTCATTACGAGCAGCACTCGCTATCTGTACTATGCCTAGTACATCCTTACTCTTACTTCTGTTACGTCCTGTCTTACCTAGACCAAGGTAAGGGAACGTTGTAGTCTGGACTACATTGTTATGCACCGTAGATAAGGTATCACCGTACTTCTCTGCCATCTTAGCAGCAGATGTGTCACGGCTTACTCCTTGAGACCCGTGGTATAAACCATGCGTATCCTCAGGGAATTCTTTCATCAGTTGCATGTGCTCAAGCGCTACCATACGCTTAGCTTTATCAATACGACGCTGCTTAATCTTAACAGGGTCATGCTCCCCTGATGCCAGCATCTTTAATCGTTGCTGTTGACGAGCAACTAGTTCTTTCTCTGGTACGTACACTGTGCCAAGCTTCGCTTTAAACGATAGCTTTTGGTAGAACTCTTTTTCTTTTGAAGCGTTGTAGTTTAGACTACATTGCTTTTCTACTGGCGTAACTGCCCGTAGTGATGTTCTTTCTTTAACCCGTTCCTCCTTACTCTTGTAAGGCACTTGCGCTGGGTTTTGTTTCTTACCTATGTGCCCTATCACCTTAGCCTTAGCTTTTTTAGGCGCTGGGTTCTCCTTGATAGCTACGCTTGGCGGCTTGCACTGCTCCTCAATAGAGCTGAAGGCATCCGCCATAGCTGTCTTATTTGAGGGTGGTAGTTGTGCTTTGCGCTTGATGGGCTCGCCGTCCCTATCAACAGGTATCAGGGTTGTTACCTGACGGTAACGCACAGTCTTACTCTCGTCATGCCCACGGGTAGACCGCCGACCTTTACTTTTCTTAGCCATTGTCTTGTCCTCACAATGAATTGATTATTAGTTGTTGTTTAAAATTGTACGCAACCTACTATACTAAGCTCCGACCGTGCAGATTGTAGTCTAAACTACACCGACATTCCCTTTCATATAGCTCCCGTAGTCTGTCCAAAGGCGACGCGGCTATCGTATAACAGTCAGCTGTGAACACTTTACCTCTCGGAGTGCCGTTGTTTTATAGTAAGGTTGCTCATGCTACCACGCTGCATTACATAAGGCGCTATCAAGTGCACGCTTGACCTACCTTACGTAATAGTTTCTTAATTTCAATCTTGCAGAGAGACACCTCGAACATACCATCGTAACAATATTCAATTGCGTTCCTGACTTCAGGCCAATATGCGTTTAGTCGCTGGCACTCTTCGCTAGTCAGAGCTGTATCAAGTTCTAGTAAGACTTGTTTCTCATAGTTACCCAATGAGTACGTGCTACGCATGGAATTCAAGTGTACCTTCTGCATTCTACTGTCTCCTTTCAAGACTGTAATGTTATGACTGTACTGGTTTTGAGTGTGACCAGTGGCACACACAGGACGTACCTGCTATAGAGTGGACGTGTTACTTTACACGTTAGTTGATTGCCGTACTACTTGAGGTGTCACGACGTACCTTGTAGACTAGGGAACTAACCGGTGTTGTCCCTTTGTCTTATGTTGTAGTCTAAACTACATGAATAGGGGTGGCCTCATTACAATACAAACCTATTCAGTAGTCTAAACTACAGGGTGTTACATATTTGTGACCAGTGGTAGTGTTTCAACCAGTGGTATTTCTTATAGCGTTACTTATAGGCGTCGCTATCTACCTGTACCCCTTGCAATGCAAGGTGGTTGTTACTTATGAACGGCCAGCGTGGGCAAAGCGACCACCCGCTTGGCGTAGCTTATGATAACACGCTCCGGTCATATCTTCCACAGCTTTAGCCGCTGCATCTGGGTCTTTCTTGTACAGCTTTGTCAAGGCTGCAATTGCTACGTTCAGTTCACCTCGCAACTCAGGCGAGAGTTCACTTGTGATATCAGGCACTACGCTAGCGGGTATGTCAGTGTTGTTACTTGATCCACCCCCCGACTCGTTGGTTGTTGTACTGTTGTTGCCTTTCTTACCTTCCGTTGATGCGCTACCACCCCCGTCTTTAGCTTGCTTAAACTTACTGAATGTTGGGTAATCCGCTGGGTTTAGCCCCATCTTCATACCATTTTTATAGATCGACTTATACTGTCGCCAGTTTTTAACCGCCTCACTTAGTGAGACACCTTTACCAAAATGTTTTTCTACTTCATTAGCTAATTCTTTTTCTACTTCAAGACAAACTTCCGCGTAAAGTTCACCTGCTTCTTTACCGTCAAACGCACGGCCTTTAAATACTTCCGTCATGATAAGCTGTACTTTCTCATGAAACGTAGTCGCCAACCCCTTGGCTTTAATCTCCAAGTCTAACATGTCACCGATCACAGGTGCAATGTAGCTTGCATACTTTGTTGCTGTTGACATACTCATACTGAGTACTCCTATTTTAGTGCACCTCTATGGTGCTTCATGTTAAGGAGCTGCTACCCGTATGCTGTATTCAATGTAGTCTAAACTACACTCAATGCAACACACGGACAGCTCCCGATTCTTTGTACAGTAAACCCGTTAGACTTCCATTGTCCACAGACCTACCGTACTGCCTATCTACATTCCATAGTTAGGGCTTGCAGGTAGACACAAGAGCGACGACTCCCTTATGCCTACCGACTAGACCTATCTAATGCTTACCGCTCACTAGTCTTCACAGTCAATGCGATTGGTTCGTCTAGCTTATCGCACAGCTCGGCACTATTCGCCTTGCTTATTGACTGCTGCACTAGTGCCGCCATTAGGAGTATCAGCAGCATTCCGCCCACTGATATCGCTAGGCTCAACAACAGACTCAACAGTTTTTTCAACATCACTCAGCACCTCTTCATGCGCTGCTTCAATCTCTTTAACAACAACAGTATATTCAACACTGTCCCCCTCTTCTACCACGATAGGCGGCACAACAGTTACCTTGGCATGGATTGGCACCACTTCCTTATCCTTGCTATGATTATACATAGCACCGCCACCTATCAACAGCCCACTGATAACCACTAGTGCGATAAAACCTTTAGTTCTTAATACCATAACTTACTCCGTTACTTTAATAGAATGTGACACAGCGCCACCGTACCTTACACTATACCCCACAGGTGACGATACAAACATGTAGTATATACCA
>Ga0193963_1001683_pt1 | contig 10876 bp, 9 predicted proteins | sample FB_6_MG_FD_140359 | JGI IMG/M metagenome (GOLD analysis project Ga0193963, IMG submission 140359) | Microbial mat bacterial communities from the Broadkill River, Lewes, Delaware, United States - FB_6_MG | ecosystem: Environmental > Aquatic > Freshwater > River > Microbial mats | place: USA...
CATACTGCTAGATTGATAGTTTGCTTTGTTTGATGAACCACAGCCTAGGGACGATTTTCGCCGCGACGTATATATGCAGATTCAACGGATAGAAATAATTGGATTTAAATCCTTTGTTGATAAAACCGTCCTTAATTTTGAGGCTGGCATTACCGCTATTCTTGGACCAAATGGTTGTGGAAAAAGTAATATAATTGATGCAATTCGCTGGGGGATGGGCGAGCAGAACGCTAAGAACTTACGCGGTCAGGCGATGGAAGATGTTATTTTCGGTGGCAGTGAAAAACGCCGAGCGCACGGAATGGCCGAGGTGACTATGGTGTTCGCCAACCATGGCAATGCTCCAGAATCGGCGTTGAATGATTATACCGAAGTGATGGTGACGCGGCGATTGTACCGCAATGGTGATAGCGAATATTTAATGAATAAGACTCCTTGTCGTTTGAAGGATATCGCTGAACTGTTTATGGATACTGGCGTTGGCGCGCGAGCTTATTCGATTATTGAGCAGGGTAAAATTGGCACAATTCTTCATGCTCGACCAGAAGAGCGCCGAGTGTTGATTGAGGAAGTTGCTGGGGTTACAAAATATAAAGTTCGCAAGAAGGCGGCATTACGTAAGATTGAACAGACTCGACAAAATTTAACTCGGTTAAATGACATCATCTCTGAGGTTGAGGGGCAACTGAATGGGTTGAGGAGGCAAGCGAATAAAGCTCAGAGTTTTCGCGATTTACGCCAACAGGTTAAAGAGTTAGATCTTTTGTTGAGTTGTTTGAAATGGCGTGCTTTAGAGGAGAAAGTTGTAAATCTTGAAGCCGAGTTCGCACAGGTTAGCGCGCTTGTTGTAGCCGGTGATGCCAAAGTGGGTCAAATGGAGTTGACGCTAGAAAAGCAGCGTTTGACTTTGACCGAGGCAGAAGATGCCTCATCAACTCTTCAAGCTCAGTTGTTTCAGCGTGAGACAGAGCTGCAACGTGTTGAGGGGAAGGTTGAGATGGGCGTCCAGCAGCGTAACCATCTTACCTCACAGCGCGCTGAATTAAATGCGGAGCTTGAATTGATGCAAAAACGCGCTGTTCGCCGTACGACTGAATTAAATAAAATTCAAATGACTCAAGGTGATATTGGCCAGCAACGCCATCAATTAGAACACGAGGAAGGGGTTGTGCAAAAGCGCGTTGCGCGACACAGTGAGCAGGAGCAATTGTTGCGTCGTGATTTAGACACATTGCGCCGCACTTTGCTCGATCAGCAAGGTGAATGTCTGCGTCAACAAGGTCAACATGACCATGCACAACAGCGGTTGACTTTGTTAACTGAACGCAAGGAACGCTACTGTGCCGAGCAAAGGACTGTTGCTGAGCAGCAACAAGAGGCACGTGATGCGCAGCAGCATTGTGATGAGCAACGTGCTAAGTTTCGCGAACTTCACGCTGATGGCGAAGAGTTGTTACTTGATCTTCAAGGCCAACACCGCCAGCAGACGTTATCGTTGCACCAATTGCGCGAAGAGCTACAGTCTTGCCGTAACGCTGTAGCACGTTGTTGTTCACATATTGATTCGTTACAGGATCTGAGTGTTGCTCGTGCTGGGTGTCGTAGTGGTACGAAAGAGATTTTAGAACATTCTGGGCTAGCGCATCTGTTTTATCAAACCTTGGCTGATGGCCTTCAGGTTGATGCAGGTTACGATAAGGCTGTTGCCGCAGCCATTGGCGATCAATTGCAAAGTTTGCCGTTAGATTGTCTTGCGGCATTGCAGTCAGTCAATGATGCGATTCCTGCCGAATTAACGTGTTTGTTTCAGTTAGCGCGATCTGAACAGGTGGTCGTGTTTTCTCGTGGAACGGCCGTGCTGGATCTCATTACCCCCTTACCCGCTGTCGCGCCATTCTTGTCAACCCTGTTTCAAGGCTGTTATTGCGTTGATAGTTTGCAACCTTTTATGTCAGAAACCCTCCCCGTTGGCGTAACGCTTGTCACCACAGACGGTGAATCTCTCGACTGGCGTGGTCGCTTCGTTCGTGGAGATGGGGCGACGGAATCTCATCAAGTGTTGAAAAATATTCGCCACTTAGAAGAATTGACCGTGCAGCAGAGTGCTCATAATGATCTGTTGAGTCGTCTTACACAAGATGAAGAGCGCTTGGTTGCTCTGGTGGAACGACAGCAAACTGAAATTCTTGAGCTTAGCCGCGAACAGCATCGCTATCAGGTGAAGATCGAGGAGTTGGATCGTGAGCAAACGCGCTGTAAGCAAGAGCTTAAACGCTGGGTTGAGCGCAGCGAGCTTTTGGCTTTTGATCTTGAGCAGGGGGGCGACGAAGAGAGTCTGTTGCTCAGCCAACAAAAACGTGCCTCGATTGCCGTTAACGAGCTGAAACAAAAAAGTAGTGACGATGAAGCAAAAATACAAAATCTGGAAGAAGAATGGCAAGGGTGCGTTGAGACTTTAAAGTCGGAACAGAAGCACTTAACGCAACTTCAGATTCAGTGCGCCGAAGTGAAAGAACGAGCGCGTTCTCTCGATCTTGAGATTGAACGGGAACAGGGGGCAGCAATGGGGCAGCAGCGTCGTCAACAACAGATTGATGAGCGGCTCACCTCATTAGCAAAGCAAGACATCGAGTTGGTTGCGGCTCGTCAAGATCATGAACAGCGCTTACAGGTGTTGATGAGTTATCGTCAACGTGAGCGTGAGCAACTTGACGTGTTGAAAAATAAAATCGAGAGCGTTGTTGAGAGCGTCGAGGGTGATGAGCAAGCGGTTAGGCATGCTCGACAGTTAGCGCAACGTCAGCATGAACAACTTAACTCAGTGAAGATGGCGTTGCAGCAGTGTCAGTTAGATCGAGACCATCTGAGCCAGGGTGTGATGGATAAGTACCATATTGACTTTCGTGATAACGATGAACAGCTTAACTTGCTTGATCTCGAACAACCCCCTGAAGATGCTGAGGCTAAGTTGTCAAGGTTGCGGCAACGTTTAGATGCTTTTGGTGAGGTCAATTTGATGGCGATTGAAGAGTTTAATGCCCTTGAGGAACGTTATGCTTTTTTGTTGGATCAGCGTAATGATTTGCAGCGTTCCGTCGATGATTTGCACTCAGCGATAAGCCAAATTAATCGCACCACTCGTCGACGCTTTAAAGAGGCTTTTGAGCAGGTTAACTTGAAATTTCAAGAAGTTTTTCCCCGTCTTTTTGTTGGCGGCGAAGCATCTTTGTCGCTGACTGATGAAGCCAATTTGTTAGAGAGTGGAATTGAGATCATCGCCCAGCCACCGGGGAAAAAGTTACAAAATGTTGGATTGTTATCAGGGGGCGAGAAGGCGTTGACGGCTGTTGCCTTGATATTTGCAATATTTTTGATAAAACCGTCACCTTTTTGTATTCTTGACGAAGTTGATGCTCCGTTAGATGATGCAAACATTGGCCGATTTAACGAAATGGTGCAGGAGATGGCGCGTGCATCACAGTTTATGATTGTGACTCACAACACCCGAACAATGGAGATCGCAGATACTCTCTTTGGTGTTACGATGGAGGACCCTGGCGTTTCGAACCTTGTTGCGGTTCGGGTGGGCGACTTCGTTACTGAACCCTCTTAGTTGAGTGTTTGGTGTTTTAATACTTATTTGTCTTTCTTGTTGGTTAAAACCAGAGTGGGATTTAATTACTATGCCGTTTAAGAACGTATTAGCTCAGCTTGTTGAAACTGAACTGGGTGTATGTAGTGCTATTATTGCTGATTGGGATGGAGAAGCTGTTGATTGGTTGTCTTCTGGGCAGTGTGATGATGACCTAAAGATCTTCGGAGCACACTTAGGAATTGTCCTGAGCAGGCTATATGATAGTGTCGATTGCGAGCATGCTGGCGCAGTTGAAGAAGTTGTTATTCGTACCGATCGTGCGGATTGGTTTGTTTTTCCGATCACTTCAGAGTATTATCTCGCCGTTGCCGCAGCACAAGCTGGACACCGCGCTGAGATCTGCACGCTTGCTCATCGATGTGTTCGCTTGTTGCAGGCTGAAATTGCCTAATTGGCTAGAATGGAAAATAAACAATCTGTATTGAGTATGGTTGGCGTGTTAGGTTCGTAAAAAATCAAACTTTTATAATTCAAAAGTCAGGATAATAGGTTTTATGCAGTGGTCTAAACTTATGGAAAAAATTTATCAATTTTGGGGTTCAATCGCACAAATGGCTTTAGATGGCTTGGATTATTTGATTGTCGTCGGTGAGCAGGTTTTGCAATTGATCTTAAACGTGTTAGCGCAATTAGGGGTTCCTGAGGCGCAACGGTTGATGGTTGCATACATTTGCTGTTATACGATCGTTACACTGTTGATCCTTTTTCTCGTTTGGCGAATGGTTCGCCGGCGGATGCGACCACGAAAGAAAATTGAGGCTGAACCGCCGAGTGCTGAGCCTTTAGCCGATTCGACGCCTGTTGCAAAACCGACTCCAGAAAAACCTGACGTCGAGGTTGATGTTCCAGCCCTATCACTTTTTGATCGGATGAAGGCAGGTTTAGCGAAAACGCAAAATGCGTTACTCGGTCGGGTTGATGCGCTATTTAGCGGTGCCTCTGCTGTTGATGAAGATTTTTTGGAGGAGTTGGAAGAGATTCTTATTACTGCAGATTTTGGTATGAAAACGACTCAACTGTTACTGGACGCCTTTAAAAAACGCGTTGCTGAAGAAAAAACAGAGGGTGCGGCGCAGCTAAGAATTGTATTTAAAGAAGAGATTCTCCGCTTGATGACATTGAATGTTGCTCCTCTTGACGTTGACCGCGAAGGGCCATTCGTCTTGTTGGTTATCGGTGTGAATGGTGTTGGTAAGACGACAACGATCGGTAAGTTAGCCCAGCAATATACTCAACAAGGGAAAAAAGTTATTTTGGGCGCCGCCGATACTTTTCGTGCTGCCGCTGCTGATCAGTTGTCCGTATGGGGGGAACGTACGGGGGTGACAGTCATTCGCCATGAAGAGGGCTCTGACCCTGCTGCTGTTGCTTTTGACTCAGTCAAGGCTGCTGTTGCCCGTGGCGCTGATATGTTGATTCTCGATACGGCTGGTCGTTTGCACACTAAAGTGAATTTGATGGAGGAGATGAAAAAAATTCATCGTGTCATGGGGCGCGAGATCCCTCAGGCCCCTCACGAGACACTTTTAGTTCTTGATGCAACGACGGGGCAAAATGCATTGGTTCAGGCCCGCTTGTTTCAGGAGGCGGTTGGGATTACCGGCATTGCAATCACAAAACTTGATGGCACTGCAAAGGGCGGGATGGCTGTTGCCATTGGCGCTGAATTGGGCCTTCCTGTTCGTTTTATTGGTATTGGCGAGGGGATTGACGATCTGAGACCGTTTGATGCCGAAATGTTTGTCGACGCACTCTTTGAAAACCATTAAGATTCTTGACATTTGACAGCGTATTCCTTACTCTCACGCTAATATCGGATAAGTAGCTATGGATTTGGATATTTTAGTCCGCCTTGAGCAAAAAATAGATCAACTGGTGCAGCAAAAGCAACAGTTGGAGCAGGATTGTCAACGCCTGAATGAGGAGAAAGTTCTCTTGGTTCAGGAAAAAGATTTTATTGGTCAGGAAATTGACCGTATATTGAGTCGGCTCGATTCACTCGATCAGGAGACCTCTTGAAGCAAAGTGTTCAAGTGACGATACTGGGGCAGCAGTACTCGATTCGAAGTTCGCGCCCGCTTGATGAAGTGCAGAGGGTTGCAGCCTTTGTCGACGCGCGTATTGCTGAAGTGTTGGCGAGTGGAGCCACGGCAAATACGATGAATGCAGCTGTTTTGGCTTTTTTAAATGTTGCGGGATCGTATCTTGAGCTTGAAAATCATGTTGATGAATCACAGCACGTGACAGATGAATTACTCAGGTTGGACGATAAATTATCCGCAGCATTAACAGTTGACCGTTAACACTGTCGTGTTGTGAAAGCCACTAGTTTGCGATTGTAAGATCGGGACATGGCGAACGGATTAATTATAGATTGATTACGCATAGGTGATAAGTATATCTCTGTGCTTACTCTAGGACATTCTTTTTCGCTTACCATTGAGCTTATGTCAAGCTCCCATGTCTTCGGAGGCCTTGTTTCAGCGTGAGCTGTTACGCTTGTCGCCACTCTCCATTCTTGCTCTCGCTTTTCCGTCGTTATCTTTTTTACATAAGGTCTTTTGTGGCCTTTTTGTTGTTGGCTTCTTTGGGGTTGCTATGCCTAAAAAGCGTATTCGCCGTTCGCAAATTATGCAGCGCGAAGATTTAACTGTTTCGCAACGAGCCGATTTGAGTCGTCGTGCGCAGTTGCAAGTTGTTGAGCAGGAATGGTTTGTTGCGTCAACGCTGATTGCGCTGTATTCGCCGATTCGTAATGAGGTTGAGACGCAGCTTATCTGTAACGAGGCGCTGGCATCAGGTAAGCGGGTTGCCTATCCGCGTATTGATGGTGGCTGTATGGTCTTTATTGAGGTTGCCGCGCAACATGATCTCAATTTGGGCGCATTTGGTGTTTTAGAACCGAGAGGAACCGTTGTTGTTCCAGTTGATTTGATCGATGTGATTATTGTTCCCGGGGTAGCGTTTGACCGGAATGGTTTTCGAATTGGTTTTGGAAAAGGGTACTACGATCGAGCTTTGGAGAATCGACCTCTGTCGTGCCGACTCGCAGGTCTCGCTTATGCGTTTCAGGTGGAAGATTGCATTCCTAACGAACTTCACGACGTTAGGCTTGATGAGTTGGTGACAGATCAAGAAATACTTCATTTTGACAGGGGTGTTAACTTATAACTCTTTATGCGTTAGCGCAGGAGGTTTACGTGAGTATAGAAATAGGAATAGTCCTTATATTAATCGCATTGGCAGGTGGCGCTGCCCTTGGGGCTTATGCTCGTCGGCGTCTTGATGAGTCACAAATGGGTAGTGCTGAACAGCTGTCAGCTCAACTAATCGATAATGCAAAAAAAGAAGCCGAAACGCTTTGTAAAGAAGCTGATTTGCAGGCAAAAGATACTGTTCTTAAGGCTAAGTCTGAATGGGAGTCTGAAGCGCGTGAGTTGCGTCGTGAATTGCAAGGTCAAGAGAAGCGGTTGATCCAGCGCGAGGAAAATTTAGATCGTAAGGATCGTGTTCTTGAGGAGCGTGATACCGATGCTCAGGCACGCGAGAAAGAGTTGTCGCGGTTAGAATCATCGATTCAGGCACGCGAAGCCGAAGTCGAAGAGTTGGCTTTGCATCAGTCTGAACAGTTAGAGCGTGTTGCTGGTATGACCTCAGAAGAGGCGCGGCAGCATCTAATGACGACAATGGAGAGTCAGGCGCGTCATGATGCGGCACGCGGAATTAAGCAGATTGAAGATGAGGCCCGTGAGACAGCTGATAAAAAAGCTAAAGAGATCTTGTCATTAGCAATTCAACGTTATGCTGGTGATTACGTTGCTGAAAAAACAGTTAGTGTTGTTGCGCTTCCATCAGATGAGATGAAGGGGAGAATTATTGGTCGTGAGGGTCGCAATATCCGTGCTATCGAAGCTGCAACGGGTATAGATTTGATCATCGACGATACGCCTGAGGCCGTTATCATTTCAGGGTTTAATCCTGTGCGGCGCGAAGTGGCTCGGTTGGCGCTAGAAAAATTGGTTACGGATGGTCGTATTCACCCTGCGCGAATTGAGGAAATTGTTCAAAAGGCCGAGGAGGATGTAAATCAATCAATTCGTGAGTCGGGGGAGCAGGCAACGTTTGATGTTGGTGTTCATGGGATTCATGCTGAAGTGGTTAAGCTGATTGGTCGTTTGAAATACCGCACGTCGTATGGTCAAAACATCTTAAAGCATTCTCTTGAGGTAGCTTTCCTTTGTGGTGTTATGGCTTCAGAGTTGGGCATTAATGTTAAGCAAGCGAAGCGTGCTGGATTGCTTCACGATCTCGGTAAGGCTGTTGACCATGAAGTTGAGGGGTCACACGCTATGATCGGTGCTGATCTGGCGAGAAAATATGGTGAGTCGGCTGAAATAGTTCATGCGATAGCAGCCCACCACGAGGAGGAGAAGCCGTCAACCGTTCTTGCTGTTTTAGTGCAGGCTGCTGATGCTCTTTCGGGTGCAAGGCCGGGTGCTCGTCGAGAAATGCTTGAGACTTATGTTAAGCGATTGGAAGAGCTTGAAAGAATTGGTACTTCCTTTAATGGTGTTGAATGTTGTTATGCTATTCAGGCTGGGCGTGAAATCCGCGTCATGGTGAGTAGTGATCAGGTATCGGATGCCCATTCGCATGTTCTTGCTCGTGATATCGCTCAAAAAATTGAAGGTGAAATGACATACCCAGGGCAAATTAAGGTCAATGTTATTCGTGAGACTCGTGCCATCGGTTATGCTAAGTAAGTATTTCAAGGAAAAGCTGTGAAAATTTTATTCATTGGTGATGTTGTCGGTCGCGCAGGTCGACAAATTTTGTCACAAAATATAGATCGTCTTGTTGGCGATCATGAGATTGACTTTCTTATTGTTAATGGTGAAAACGCTGCGGGTGGTTTTGGCTTGACCGATGAGATTGTTCGTGAGTTTCGTAAGCTTGGTGTTCATGTTATCACTTCAGGTAATCACATTTGGGATAAGCGGGATTTTGTTCCCAGTCTAGACCGACATGAAGATGTGCTGCGCCCTGGTAATTATCCCGCTGGAACCCCGGGCCGTGGTTTGGGGTTGTATGAAACAAATATCGGGACGAAGGTTGCGGTTATGAATCTCGAAGGTCGTGTCTTTATGAACTCGCTTGATTGTCCTTTTCGGGCTGCGGATGCATATTTGGAGCAGTTAGCGGATGATGTTTCAGTGGTCTTTGTTGATTTCCATGCTGAAGCAACAAGTGAAAAGATGGCGCTAGGTCACTATTTGGATGGTCGTGTTTCAGCTGTTGTTGGTACTCACACACATGTGCCGACGGCAGATGAACAAATCCTACCCGGTGGAACAGCTTATCAAACTGATGCGGGTATGACGGGTAGTCGTGATTCTGTTATCGGTATTCGCAAAGAGATCGCTGTTGAGAAGTTTGTCACGCAATTGCCTGCCCGCTTCGAAGTGGCGAAAAAAAATCCCGTTCTCTGCGGTGTGGTGATTGATGTTGACGATACGACGGGGCGTGCTCGCTCTATTGAGCGGGTCATGGCATTGTCCAATTAGGTTGTTGGTCGCTACGGTTAAATCAAAGCGTATTTAAATAGACTGAATTGTGGGTATAAAAATGAATTTTGTTGAAGAGCTAACGTGGCGTGGCATGATCCATGACATTACGCCGGGTACGGAAGAGCAGCTTAAAAAAGAGATGACGTCGGCTTATGTTGGTATTGATCCGACTGCGGATTCTTTACATATTGGCCACTTGGTGAGTGTGATGATGCTTAAGCATTTTCAGATCTCTGGCCACAAGCCTATCGCGCTTGTTGGTGGGGCAACGGGGATGATTGGTGATCCGTCAGGTAAGTCTGCTGAACGGAACCTGCTCGATGAGAAAACGCTGCGCTACAATGAAGCTTGTTTGAAGAAACAACTTGCGAAATTCCTTGATTTTGAGTCGGATTCTAAAAATTCTGCTGAGTTGGTCAATAATTATGACTGGATGAAAGAGTTTAGCTTTCTAGAGTTTATTCGCGATATCGGTAAGCATATTACTGTTAATTATATGATGGCTAAGGATAGTGTGAAAAAACGCCTTGGCGATGAAGCGAAGATGGGCTTGTCATTTACTGAGTTTACTTATCAGTTGGTTCAGGGAACGGACTACCTGCACCTTTATCGTGAAAAGAACTGTCGATTGCAAATGGGTGGCTCGGATCAGTGGGGTAATATTATTACTGGAACAGAGCTCATCCGTCGCAAGGAAAGTGGTGAAGCTTTTGCTTTGACTTGTCCGCTGATCACTAAGGCCGATGGTGGTAAGTTTGGTAAGACTGAAAGTGGCAATGTGTGGCTTGATGAGAAGTTGACCACACCATATAAGTTTTATCAGTTCTGGCTAAATGTCTCTGATGTTGATGCTGAAAAGTATATTAAGATCTTTACTCTTCTTGGTAAAGGGGAGATAGCGGCCCTTGTTGTAGAGCAAGAGGCTGCACCAAATCTGCGGCCATTGCAAAAACGTTTAGCTAAAGAAGTTACCTGTATGGTTCACAGTGAAGAGGACTACAATAAGGCTGTTGACGCATCACAGATATTGTTTGGTAAGGCCACGACCGAAAGCCTGTCGAGGCTCGATAAGGAAACATTTCTTTCAGTGTTTGAGGGTGTTCCAACCTTTGAGGTTGAACGGGGTAAGCTTAGCGCTGGTGTGCCAATTGTTGAATTACTTGCTGTGGAGGCTGAAGTTTTCGCTTCTAAGGGTGACCTTCGTCGAACTATAAAAGGAAATGGGCTTAGTTTGAATAAGGCTAAGTTGGTCGATCCTGAGTATTTGGTCACAGGTGATGATTTGATTAATGGCTGTTACATCCTTGTGCAAAAAGGTAAGAAGAACTATTACATTATTGAAGCCGTTTGATTTTTGTGGAAGATAGGTTGGTTGTTGTGGGATACAGGCAGTCCGCGAGATCTCTCTGACTTTAGGTGTTGGTAGGTCGTGTTTATTTCTGAATGAATTCGCAAGAAATTATTATTTAAAATAGAGATTATTGGTGATTGACAGTGGTCCTTGAGTTCTGTATAACTCTCTCTCGCTGGAGCCGAAAACACAGCAAGGCTGTGATGAGTAGGTGGAAAGTAAAGTAGAAAAAGGTAAAGAAAAGCATTGACAGTAAGCGAGAGATTCGTTAGAGTTCATTCCCGCTGCAACGAGCAGCGAGAG
>Ga0193963_1001684_pt1 | contig 10861 bp, 14 predicted proteins | sample FB_6_MG_FD_140359 | JGI IMG/M metagenome (GOLD analysis project Ga0193963, IMG submission 140359) | Microbial mat bacterial communities from the Broadkill River, Lewes, Delaware, United States - FB_6_MG | ecosystem: Environmental > Aquatic > Freshwater > River > Microbial mats | place: USA...
ATCTTTTTTTGTATATTCACTTACATTTGATGAGGTCGGTATCTCTATATCATCAAATATATTACTCATTGTTTTAACTCCATTTGTATAAATTCTTTTATTGTTGTTTGAATAGATTCTATATCATTGTAAGCATTGCATAAATCTATAAAATCATATCCTTTTGTCAAGGGTTCAGCTCTTCCACCATTTCCTACACCAATAATATGAAACAAAAATAAATTATTGATATCTATCTCTAATACTTGACTATGGTTCTGTAACTCTTCTTTTATTGGATTGATACACTCTTGACTACTTCTATCATTCTCATTAATATAAACTATCAGCTTATCTTTTATTTGTGGTTTTATTTCTTCTAACCATTGATCATTAAAATGTATTCCTTTTACTATACTATCTGACTGCATAACAATATAATCAAGTTCCATAAGCTCCATTAAAAGATATTCTTTCATACCTACTAATACAAATACTACTTTTGAATTATCTCTTATACTGTATGGGATATATGACTTACTTCCTAAAGTTTTCCATTTTATTAAATCACCCTCTTTACTTTTGCTTTTATGTATAGCAATAGTTTTTATCTCTTCATCTTCTTTTATTGCAATAGCTATACTATTATTCATTTTGTCAAAAAGGATACATTTCTTTAAAACTGATTGTATGTTACTAAATGATTTTAGTATCTCGGTATTAAGTAGCTGTGATACTCTTCCACGCGGTATAGTGTTTTTTTTCATAGCTTCATAGATTTTATTTAAATCATAGTTTGGTTCTACATCATCAAACTTGATTCTTTTAGATAAATCAGCCTTGAAGCTTTTAAACTCTTTGGGGTTTGGTAAATTATTCATATTTCACCCCCAAACAATCAGCCACAAATTTAATTGCTTTTGGTAAGTTGATATCCTGCTCTTGCATAATGAAGTCAAAAATATCACCACTAAAACCAGTCGCCCCAAAATCGTGTATTAATCCATTTCTTGCAATAGAAAAACTTTTATCATTGACAAATTTATAATCTCTTGAGATTTCATATCCTATAAAAGATAATATTTCAGCTACTACCTTATTATCTAACTGCTGTTTTATTTGGTCTTTTAGTTGTTTAATATCAGTCATAACAATCACCAATTAAACATTAACTTTTATTGTTCTATCTTCTAAGTATCGTATAATTTCAGCTCTTGAAATATGCAACTTATTACCAATTTTAATTGCTTCTAATTTTCCATTAGTAATTAATTTTTTAGCTGTTGGTATTTTGATTAAATTCATATCTTGAATTTGTGCTAAATTGAAAATCACCCCACTTGGAATAATTTCATCATAATTTGTTTGTGTCATTGGTAACCCCTTATATTTATTTATAAGGAATTGTATTTAAAAGTGTTTCGCTTCAATTCTCACTTTTTGAGTTTAAAAATGAGAATAAAAGGTTATTGTATAGTTCCAGTTATTAGCTCTTTGTATTTTAAATCATCAATAAAGGGCTTCATATCATAATAGTATCGTTTAGCTGTTGCAGGTTTATAGTCTTCTATCTCCTTGAATATATCTTCTACTTTTGTATTTATGATATTTTCATCAAGTTCTTTTTTTAATTCTCTTAATTGTATTGTTCTATCTCTTCCATTATTAAAATTTTTAATCTCTTGAATATTCTCTTCATACTCTTGAATTATATCTTCATTCATTTGTTTAATTTGTTCTAATCTTGCTGTAACATAATCGTATATAAAAAACTTATCAGCAATTAAACTTTTATTTATCTTCTTATTGGTACTTGGCTCTAAATCTTCCCCTAATAACTCTAAAGGGGTTTTGATGATAGAGTTGTCATTATCAAACTCATCTTTTAGTTTTGTTATATATGCTATTAGTTCATCTTTTGGTAAGTTTAAATTTAAGCTTAAAGAAGTATTTTTATTATATTTATCTGGTATTGTTAATGTTCTCAACAAATCTATACTAGGATATAATCTATTTAAATTTAATTCAAGATTACTATTTGTTTCTAATAAGTTATTTGTATCTTTTATTATTTCACCCTTATCATTGACTGTAATTTTATCACAATATCCTATTATCTGTTGTTCCCTTAGTCTTTTTTCTAACTCAAAAAGGTTTCTAATCTCTCCAATAGCAACATCATTTTTATTGGGTCTTAACGAATAACTCAATATATCATTTTCATAAATATGTCTAATCCAATATTTATTTAACAAAATATTTATATAATCTACAATTTTTAAATAAGTCGCATTTTTACTTAATATATATTTTTGATAATCTGGTTCAACTTTATCTTCTTCATCATCAAACTTATCATTTTGATATTCAATCCATTCTTCATAAATCCTATCAAAGGTTATATTTAATTGATTATTGTCATCTTCTCTTATTAATAAATATTCTTTAGCTAATTTAATTTGTAATTTATTTATCTTTTTTTTTATACTTTTTACTTCTTTATTTCTTATTGCCATTTCAAAGGCTATACAATTAGTAAACTCAAAATCTTCAAGGGCTTCAATCTCTTGGTATATCTCATCATCTCTATTTGGTAAATCATTCATTATATCACTCCATTAAATCATTAAAGCTATTGGTTGCCCTACTCGCCTGCTCTTTATTTGTTTTAGCATATCTTTGTTCTGTTATTGTTATACTACTATGTCCTAACATTCTACTTATATCTTGGATAGGAACTCCATTTTGTACAAGTGTTGTACCTAATAGGTGTCTTATATCGTGTAGTCTTAATTTTGGTAACTTCAAGGCTTTTAAAATGTTCTGAAAATGTACCCTTGGGGTTTCTCTTGTATATGTAAATATTTTAGCTTCACTTCTTGAGTATAAATCAATATTTCTTAATCGTGCTTGGCTCTCTAATGCTTCAAGTATATATTTATCTATTACAAAATCAAGTTCTTTTTTTCCTTTTGTATTTGTAGCTGTGATTTTAAAAGAGTTTGTTTCAAAGTTTAAATCACTAAATTTTAAACTAAGTATTTCAGATATTCGTCTTCCAGTAAGAGAAAAGGCAAATATATTTTTAATCTCTTCATATTGGTAAAATACTTCACCCCCTAAATCAATTCTTGAATACTCTCTTAAAACTTTTATTATCCTTTTTGTATCTTCAATAGATAATTTATATTCAACTTTATTATCATACTCGGGTAGTTCTAAATCATCAAAATCAATTGATATATCTTTTTTATTTGTATTAAAAAATGCTCTTAATGTTCTTGCATACAATACAACCGTTGCAGGGGCTTTTTTATTGTCAATAAGTTTGTGAATAATACTTTGAATATCTTTTATTGTTATCTTTGAAAATTCTCTACTATGTAGATCACTTGAAGTTGTCATTAATGTAGTTTTATAATTAGCTAAAGTTGATTTTCTTGAAGATACTTCTTTATTTTTTAAAAACTCTTCCACCTTATCTAAAAAGGTTACTTTGATATTTTCATCTTTTGGTTCAATAACTTTTTTATTTCTAAGCGTACCACCTGCTTTTATTATCTCTTTTATATCAAGTCTTTTTGAATCAACTATATTAATCAAGTCTTTAAATGATGTTACAAATAAAAGTTCTTTATCTGTTTTAGTTTCGTGATAATTAAATGTAAAATTCTTTTTTCCTCTTTTGCCATTAATTTTAGTTCTTAGTTGAATTTTGATTATCTTTTGTTTTTTTAATAAATCATTTGCTTGTTTAATAGTTTTTATCTCATCTTTAAAGTTACTACTAACTTCAATAAATAATCCAGTACAGTTCATTTTATCAATATTAAGCGATATAAATTTATTCATTTAATTACCTTTTAATAATAGGTGTCCTTTTTAGTGTTCTTTTAGGTGTCCTAATATCTTATTTATTTATATATAATTGTATCTATTTGTAGGTATTAATATACTTAAAATATTGTATTGATGGGCTATTTGTAGGTATTTAGCTGTATTTATAGTTTATTTTCTTGTCCTATTCTATACAAAGCAAAATCATATATAATTGGATCTTCGTTATTAAAATTTTTTAATGCCTCTGTTATTAAAATCGCAGACTTTAAATCATAAGTTTTTCTTTTTAGTAAACCTAACTTTAAAGAAACTTTGAAAGTATGTGTATCAAGTGGCAAAATCAAATCTTTTTTATTTACATTTTTCCATAATCCCATATCAAGATTATCATCCCTTACCATCCACCTTAGAAACATATTGTATCTTTTGTAGCAAGAGTTTCCTATTTGTTTTATATGACCTGTTTTATCTCTTTTAGGTGATGTTCCAACAAGAAATTTATACCCTTCACTATTATACGCATAAACTTCTTCAACATTTTGTATAATTTTTGATATTCCTTCTAAAACATCATGATTTTTATCATATCCTTTTCTAAAAATATTTTCCAAACTATCTTGAGCTTTCAAGCGTTTTATAGCAATAAAAAGTGCAATCACATCAGATGATTTTTGAAACCTATAATAATGATTCGATAATTCTTTTTCAATACACTCTTCACTCTCTTCTAATAAATTAAAATCTAAAGAACTTAAGAATTTTACTATTTGATGTGCATTTCCATAAGAAAAAAGAGCACAAATAAGTGCTATATATTCATCGTTATTTTTTTGAGCTATCATCAAAGGATCTGGTGTCTCTTTTGTTAATTCATTCAGACTGTTTCTTTTTTTGACTTCTTTGTCTAATAGTTGTTTTATATTTTCCATACGCTATAATACCGAAAATTTTAGAACTTAGGATAAAAATGAATTTAAGAAATTCTACTATACTTATAACAGGATGCTCCTCTGGTATTGGTTATGAAACTGCTCTATATCTTCAAAATAAAGGGTATCAAGTTTTTGCAACAGTGAGAAAAGAAAAAGATGTTAAAAAACTACAAAGTTTAGGATTGACAACATTTTTACTTGATGTGACAAAAAAAGAAACTATAGAAAACACCTTAAATCAAATACTTCTACAAACAAATGGAACACTAGATGTTGTTTTTAACAATGCAGGTTTTGGTCAACCAGGAGCTGTTGAAGATTTGAGTACTCAAGCTTTGAAAGAACAATTTGAAACAAATGTATTTGGACTTCATGAAGTTACTTTGCAGGTTTTAAAAATCATGAAAAAGCAAGGCTTTGGAACTATTATTCAACACGGGTCTGTTTTAGGAATTATATCACTTAAACTTCGTGGTGCTTACAATGCTTCAAAATATGCGATAGAGGGTCTAACTGATACTTTACGATTAGAACTAAGAGATACAAATATCAATGTAACTGTTTTAAATACAGGTCCTATTACAAGTAATTTTCGTAAAAATGCTATAGCAAAAACAATTAAAAATATAGATATAAAAAATTCACGATTTTCAAAAAACTATGCAAAAAATATCAATGCAGACAAAAGCACCGTACCTTTTAATCTTGAAGCTATAGAGGTCTCAAAAATAGTAGAAAAAATAATCACAAGTAAAACAGTAAAACCTCGATACTATATCACAAAAGCTACTTATATCTTAGGTTATCTTAAAAGAGTACTTTCAACAAAAAAACTAGATTTTATACTCAATAAAATCTAGTTACTCAATCTATTCTATTTAGACTATTCACTAGATAAATGCTTTTTCACTTTTTCAGATACTTCCTCAAAAGTGTCTTGTGTGAACTTCGTAGCTAAATCTAAATTTTTTTGAATTTTTCCCTCTTCTATATTTGTACTTTCACTAAAATAATTTACTACTTTTTTTGCCTGTGTTGGTACAAAAATATTTAATGTAATCATAATTGTAATAAATATAATCAATATTTTACTTATAAATCCAAACATAATTTACTCCCTTTAGTATATCTCTTTATTATTCGCTTTTTGTTGTAAAAAGTCTGCTATTTGCATAAGTGAAAATGTGATAAAAAATATAAATAATCCAGGAAAAAAACTTACCCACCAAGCAATTTCAAGAACACTTTTTCCCTCACTTAATAAACTTCCCCAGCTGATTTGAGGTGGATTAACACCTAAACCTAAAAAACTCAATCCAGATTCTGCAAGTATTGCACCACCTACTCCAAAAGTAAAAGAGATAAGGAAAATGGGTGCTAATAATGGTGCAAAATATTTAAAGATTATTTTCATATTACTTACTTTTGATAATGTTAATATTTTAATATAAGGTTTATTTGAAATTGCAAAACTTTCGCTTCGTATCATTCTAGCAGTTGTCATCCAACCAGTAATAAATAACACTATTATAAGTATAATTATTGAAGCTTCCATGTAACTCACTAAAGCTAAAAGTAAAAAGAATGTCGGAAAAGTCAAAAAAAGATCGATGATAATTGTAATTGATTTATCATAGTTGCCTTTAAAATATCCGGCACTTATCCCTACAAACAATCCAATAAGTGAAGCAATACTAGCACTTAAAAACCCTATAATAAGTGAGGTTTGTCCACCATTTAATATCCTAGCAAAGATATCTCTTCCTAGTCTATCTGTACCCATTATATGTTCAAAACTAGGAGCCAATAATATTTTGTGGGGATTAAGCTCAAATGGTGAAATGGTGTAAACAAAAGGTAATAGAAATACACCAAATATAATAATACTCAATAAAAAAACTGAAAATTTAAACACGATAATATGTTAAAGAACTTTTCCCAAATTTTTTAGTTTTGTATTTTTCAAAATCACCCAAAACTTCTGGCATATCCAAACCTGTCATATGCTCAAAAGTAACTAAAACAACTTTTTTATTTGTAATATTTCTAACGATATCAAAAGCTTTTTCATAAATATCAGTCATCCCTTCTCGTATATCAAAAGGTGGATCTAAATATAAAATAATATCATTATCTTGAACACTTTTTTGATCTTTGAGTTGATTGATCAGGTTTGGTATTTTTTCAAAAGTATCTCCAAACAGAGTTGTACAGTTTTCAGGTTCAATTGCATCACAATTTCTTTGAAGTGTTTTAAAAGACTCTCTATTGATTTCACAAAAGTAACTATGCTTTGCTCCACGACTTAATGCTTCTAGTCCTATTCCACCACTTCCACCAAATGCTTCAATAAAAAGAGTATCCATAATATCAAATTGCAAGACATTAAAGAATGACTCTTTTAAAATTGACTTTGAACTTCTTGTAACTTCCAATGATGGTAACTCTATAATTCTATTTTTATATTTTCCACCAACTATTTTTGATATCACTTTATTTTTCATATTGTACGACCTTATTTCTTCCTGTTGTTTTTGCTTTATACATTGCTATATCTACTTTTTTGACAAAAGTAGCAGCATCATCCTTATCTACTTCAAACTGAGCTACACCAATACTAATAGTAATCTTTTGCGGAATACTAGGATTTGAATACTTTTCTATGTTTTCTCTTATGTGTTCGGCTACTGTCAAAGATTCAGTAAGTGTTGTTTCGGGTAAGAGAACTAAAAACTCTTCTCCTCCCCATCTACAGGCATAATCTGTAGAACGAATTGACTCAACAATAATATTTGATAAATCTTTTAACACAATATCACCAACATCATGTCCATAAGTATCATTTACTATTTTAAATTTATCAATATCTAACATCATCAAGGATAATCCATGCTGGTATCTATTTTCTCTTACAATCTCTTTTTCAATTTCACTATTAAGCTTTTGTCTATTATAAAGTTTTGTAAGATTATCATGTGTTGCTTGATACTGCAATTCATAAGTATAGTTTTTCAAATCTGTAATATCTGTAAATGAGACTACAAAATGTTTTGTATGAAACATAAATGATTTGATATTAACTCGAAAAATAATCTCTTCATTCTTTTTATTTTTCATCACAACTACACGATTATTATCTTCTCGTTGCATAATCTCTTCAACCCAATTATTACAGTTCTCGGTTGCAAAATAATTACTTTTTTCAATAAATAATTCACTAATACATTTTTGTTTTTCAATAAATTCTGTACTATTTTCATATCCAAAAAAATCTAATAATGTTTTGTTTACAGCCGTTGTACCATCTATTGTTACAACTAAAATAAGATTGTCTTGGGCATCTAATATAGACTGTAGTTCATAAGTTTTTCTTTCAACTTTTTTTTGTAAATCATTATTAAAATTTTCTAATTTATTTCTTAAATATATTGGCTCATAAGTTATGATAATACTATCAATTAATGATTTCATATTTAAAGGTTTGTTTACATAACTTCTTACTCGTAAATTAATTGCTTTTTGTAAAAAAGAAGCATCATTATGTGCTGTAGTTATAATAGAGGGGATAAAAGAATCAATTTTATTTATCTCAAAGAGCATATCCAATCCATTCATTTTAGGCATATTGATATCTGTAATAACTATATCAATATTCTTTTTGTTTGGATCCTCATAATATGTTTTAAATATTTCTAGTCCCTCTTGCCCATCGTTTGCAGAAATTACTTTTCCTACAAATTTAGATAAAAAAGCACTTGTTAATTCATTTACTTCTATTTCATCTTCAACATACAATAAAGTGATATTTTTTAAAAAATCTTTTTTCATTTTATATTCCTAACTAAAAACCTTTAGTGCATTTTCTAAGTCTTCTTTTGTATCAATTCCAAAACTTTTTGAAGTCACTTTCACCATATTTATTTTTTTACTATTAGAAATAGCTCGTAACTGCTCTAATTTTTCAGTTTCTTCAAGTACCGACGCTTTAAACGAACAAAACTCATTTAAACTTCTTTTAGTAAATCCATAAATCCCTAAATGCCCTTTATATTCAGCACTATTGTAGTGATCTCTATGATACGGTATTTTACTTCTTGAAAAATAGATTGCATCGCCTAAATCATCGCAAATTACTTTTACATGATTTGGATCATCTGCCATTTCTGAACTAATATCTTTAAAACAACTCACCATAGTAAAGTCTCTTTGTTTCAGCTCGTTTACTTTAGAGATAACAGCTTGTACCACTTCTGGCTCAATAAAAGGTTCATCTGCTTGCACATTTACTACTACTTCATCATCATTTAAATTTAAAATATTTACAGCTTCGTTAATTCTATCAGTTCCACTTTGATGTTTTGAAGATGTTAAAACAGCTTTAATATTATGTTTCAAAGCTAAATTCAGCACCTCTTCTGAATCAGTAGCGATAACTACTTCATCTAAAACACTTACTGCTTTAGCGGTTCTAATAACCATAGGTAAACCCAAAATATCAACTAATATTTTATTTTCAAATCTACTACTATTTAGTCTTGCTGGTATTATTATCATATTCTTTTCCTATAGTTTTTTAAATCTATTTATTATTTTATCATTTTTATACTCTTCATTATACCATAAGTATACTTAGGCATATAACGCTTGGTTATATAACTTAGTGGGAGTAATACGCTCTTTCTATTTTTATATCCTTTGTGCGGAATTATTAGTCTAGGTATATTAATTGTTGTGCTATTATAAAATATAATATCAATATCAAGTGTCCTTGGTGCATCTTGAAAACTACGAGTTCTCTTAAATCTAAGTTCATATCTTTGAAACGCATTTAAAGATTCTATAGGTGATAAAGTTGTTCTTAATACTACAATGGCATTATAAAAATACTCTTGATCAAGAAATCCAAAAGGGGGATTTTTCAAAATAGGTGATGTTTGTTCAATAATAAATCGTGAATCACCTTGAAGCATTAAAAAAAGTTGATTAAATCTTTTTTGAACATTACCAATATTCCCCCCTATTCCTATTATAACAATATTACTTTTTTGAGCTTTTATTGTATTTTTTACTTTTATATAAGGAAATCTATTTTTAAAGTAAAATGTCAAATCGTCATCAATTGTTTTTAGCATTTTTATCCTTTTGATTTTCATCTTTTTCCATATTGTTTGAGATATTATAAATAAAACTAAATACTTCAGAAACAGCTTGGTATAACTCTACAGGAATCTCTTTGTTAAGTTCTATTTGACTAAGCATATTTACTAAATCTTCATCTTTTTGAATAGGTATATCATTTTCCTCTGCTATTTTAATAATATTTTTTGCTGCTTCACCATCCCCTTTTGCCGTAACATTTGGAGCATTATCTTTTTCTTTATTATATTTTAATGCCACTGCTTTTTGCATGGGAAATTTTTTCTGTAGCATATTTATACCTTTATATCTAAACCAAAATCTATATTTTGGTTGTTACTATATGTTTTTAAATTATTTGATTTTTTAGTTTCCTCTTCAATATCAAAAAGATTTAAACTCAAAAGTGAAAGTCCAATTGAATTTATCTGTTTTCTTAACTTCTGTAGCTCTATTTGTATTGCACTTTTAAATTCGCTTTTTTGTACTCCAATATTTATATTTAAACCAGATTTTTTGTCCAACACTAGTAAAATTCGTAACTCACCATTTTCTTTTAAAGTAAGGTGAATAAGACAAGAAAATTCATTTTCATTCAAGTTATTAAATTTTAAATCTACATCTTCTAACTCATCTTGTAAAAAAGAGATAAATGAATGATTTGAGTTTGAACTTAAAGAGGAAAGTTGATAATAATCAATTTGAGAAAGGGCTTTATCAATATTTGTTTTAAGCTCTTTAGAAACATTTTCTTGCATCCCTGGACTGTCAATTTGTTCTTTAATTTGAAGAAGTATAGTTTTTAAATCTCCTAATATATTCTTATTGCTTCCTATATTATTCTTATATAATTCCTGAATATTTTGTGTATTTATTTTATCTAACAACCTTGTGTTTTGAGCAATCAACTCTTTTAAAACAGTTATTTTCACTTCTTGATCTTTTTCATGGGAAAAAGATTGAAGTTTTGTTTC
>Ga0193963_1001686_pt1 | contig 10857 bp, 8 predicted proteins | sample FB_6_MG_FD_140359 | JGI IMG/M metagenome (GOLD analysis project Ga0193963, IMG submission 140359) | Microbial mat bacterial communities from the Broadkill River, Lewes, Delaware, United States - FB_6_MG | ecosystem: Environmental > Aquatic > Freshwater > River > Microbial mats | place: USA...
GAAAATGTTTGGTGTGAAAGAGTATTTGCACCATGGATTGATATGGAAAAAGTAATGGAAGAAAATGAAATACCATTATTCGCCATAGAAAGTAAAGATGAAATATCAGAATTTGATATTGTAGGTTTTACATTACAGTATGAACTAAGTTATTCAAATGTAGTAAATATGTTAAAATTGGGAAATATTCCAATAAGAAGTGCTGATAGAGATGAGAGCTTTCCTATTGTTCTAGCAGGAGGTCCATGTGCTATGAATCCTGAACCAGTATATAATATATTTGATATATTTGTTATAGGAGAAGGCGAAGAAGTATTACCAGAGTTATGTGAACTTTACAAAGAAGAGAAAAAAGGAAATTATAGCAAAAAAGAATTTTTGAAAAAGGCATGTAAAATAGAAGGTATTTATGTACCTGAATTTTATGACGTAACATATAATGAAGATGGAACTATTAAAGAAAGAATAAAAACATATGATGAAGCTCCAGATGTGATAAAAAGAAGAATAATTAAAGATATGGATACTTCTTATTTTCCTGAAAAAATGATTGTACCATTCATAGATGTAGTTCATGATAGAGTAGTAGAAGAAGTTTTAAGAGGATGTATCAGAGGTTGTAGATTCTGCCAAGCAGGCATGATATTTAGACCATTTAGAGAGAAAAAACCTGAAACTATTTTGAAGCAAATAAATATGCTTATGAATGCTTCGGGTCATGAAGAGATATCATTATCTTCTCTAAGTACTAGTGATCATTCACAGCTTGAAACTATAATTATAGAATTATTGAAGCAATATGGAGATAAAAAAGTTGGTATATCTTTGCCATCACTAAGACTAGATAGTGTTAGTTTTGATTTGATAGAACAATTACAGAAAGTTAGAAAATCAGGATTGACTTTTGCTCCAGAAGCTGGAACACAAAGATTGAGAGATGTAATAAATAAGAATTTATCTGAAGATCAAATATTAGGACCTTTAAAAACAGCATTTGATTTAGGTTGGTCTACTGTTAAACTGTATTTTATGTTTGGATTACCAACTGAAACTATGGAAGATGTTTATGCGATAAAAGATTTAGCTTATCAAGTTAAAGATTTATTTTTCCAAAGACCAAAAGAAGATATTAAGGGAAATTTAAAAGTAACACTAAGTGCTGCTTGCTTTATACCTAAACCATTTACTCCGTTTCAATGGGCTGCACAAGATGATATGGAAACATTCTATGAAAAAGCACACAATGCTAGCAGAATCATCAAAGATAATAAAGTTAAATTCAATTATCATGATCCTAAAACAAGTTTCCTAGAAGCAATATTTGCTAGAGGAGATAGAAGACTTGCTGAAGTATTAATTGATGCATGTGAGAATGGATGTAAATTTGATGGTTGGACTGAACAATTAAAATTCCATACATGGAGCGAGATGTTTGTGAAAAATAATATTGATGCAACTTTCTACGCGAATAGATTGAGAGACGTGGAAGAAAATTTACCTTGGGATTTCATAGATATTGGAGTAAATAAAGAGTATTTGAAAAATGAATATAAAAGAGCATTAGAAGGTGTGACTACACCTAATTGTAAGGAAAAATGTTCAGGATGTGGAATGCTCCAAAATAATATAGGAGGTGTTTGCGACCGTGGCTAGATATACGATTAAATACACTAAGACAAAAAATTTAAAATTCATATCACATTTAGATACTTTGAGAGTTATGCAAAGAGCAATATCAAGAGTGAATTTACCAATATGTTATTCAGAGGGATATAATCCTCATATGAAAATGAGTTTTGGATATCCTATTTCGCTAGGTGTTGAAAGTGTTGGAGAATATTTTGAAATTGAATTAAGCGAAGAAGTAGATACTATGAAAATAGCTGCTGATTTGGGTGATTCGCTACCTCTTAATATGAAAATAGTTGATTGTATTAAGTATGAAGAAAAAGATTCGCTAATGGCTAGAACAGCATTTAATGATTACTCTATAGTTTTAGATGAATTCGAATCAACATTAGAAGAACTAGAAAAAGTAACTAATGCAATTGTAGTAGATGGTATTGAATACACTAAAATAAGAAAAAAGAAGAAGAAAGCTAAAATATGTAACACTAAAGATTATATTGATAATATTGAAGTATTAGGTTGTGAAGGCAAAATGGCTGCATTAAATATTTCATTTAAACTTACTGAAACTGGAAGCATGAAAGTTTCTGAAATTGTAGATATGTTAAAAGAAAATAATGTTAATTTCAAGTATTATAGTGCAATAAAACTTGAAACATATGATGAAAACAGAAAACCATTAATCAATAGATAGGAATAGCTATGAAGAAGATAATTTTCACTAAAACATATAGTTCAAATATTTTTTTATCATTAGAAAATGATATCTTGAATGATATCTGTATAAGAGAAACAGATAAATTGAACATAGGTGATATTTATCTAGGACGAGTTGTATCTATAAAAGAAGATATTAATTCTGCATTTATAAGTTTAGAGAGTGGTAGAACAGGATTTATTAGGTGTAAGGATTTAATAACTAGAGAAGATAAGACTAAGTTTGCTGCTAAGGGAATTAAGGTTAGAGATATAAAAATCAAAAATCTTATTTCGGTAGGTCAAGATGTTTTAGTTCAAATTTCTAGAGAAGCTACTGGCTCAAAAAATCCTATGATGGTAAAAGAAATTTCGCTTTCCAATAAATTTATGGCTTTATTGATAGAACCAGGTAATGTTTTTTATTCGAAGAAAATAAAAAGCTTTAGTGAAAAGAAAAAATTGAAAGATTTTGCAATTGCTAATAATATCTCTTCTAAATATTCTGTAATATTTAGAAGACAGAGTTTGAATGTTTCTGAAGATATTTTAGTGAAAGCATATCAGACATTAGCTGATCAAATGAATATGATTATTGAAAAATCTATATACACTATAGCACCGAAAAAATTATATGATGCAAAAGAGTTTATAGTGGAAGTATTAGAATCTCATGCAAAAGATCATGTAGATGCTATTTATGTTGAAAATATTGAAGATAAAAAGATTGTTGATAAATATTTATATGATTTTGGTGAATTTATTGGAAATCCCGAAATTATAGATGAATATAGTGATTTGTATAATTTGTTTTCAGTATCTTCATATTTAGAGAATCTAATGAATACAAATATAATACTTGAAGATGGCGGTGATATTTGTATTGAAAAAACTGAAGCTATGACTGTTGTAGATGTTAATTCTAAAGGGTTTTGTACTAATGAAAGTAAGATGGAATCTGCCTGGTACATAAATCTAAATGCTTTGAAAGAAATAGAAAGGCAATTAAGATTAAGAGATATAGGTGGCATAATAATTGTTGATTTCGTTAATTTTAAAAATGCTGAAAATGAAGACAAATTTTTAGATGTAATAAAAAATATGTTTCGAGATAGTGAAGTTAAAGTAGAGGGCTTCACAAGACTTGGGTTGTTAGAACTGACAAGAAAGAGAACAACTAATGGATTATTAGATAAGCTGTTTGTTAAGTGTAGAACTTGTAACGGAAAAGGTAAAATTGCTTCAAAAGAGCTGTTGAAAATGAAGATTGAAAATATGATTTATACTTGGAAATTAAATAAGTCAGCTAAAATAGTGGATATTCATCTTGATAAAGAAGAATCAGAATTTATAATTAAACATATGAGTGAAGAATTATCGAATTTAGAGCATACTAATGAAGTTAAGTTGAAGTTTAGATAAAGATTTTTGTATAAATATATAAAGGCTCATAAAAATTACTAGTAAAAAAAGCATTAACCATATGGTTAATGCTTTTTTAATTTATATTTTTAATCTTAAAATTCTGCAGTTTTAGGAGTACGTGGGAATGGTAATACGTCTCTGATATTGCTCATACCAGTCAAGTACATTATCAATCTTTCGAATCCTAATCCGAAACCAGCATGTTTAACTCCACCGAATTTTCTTAATTCTAGGTACCACCAGTTTGTATCTTTTGGTACTCCTAATTCTTCCATTCTTGCTTCTAAAACATCTAATCTTTCTTCTCTTTGACTTCCACCAATTAATTCTCCAACTCCTGGTACAAGTAAATCTGAAGCTGCAACTGTTTTTCCATCATCGTTAAGTCTCATATAGAAAGCTTTAATTTCTTTTGGATAATCAGTAACGAAAACAGGTCTTTCAAATACCACTTCAGCTAAATATCTTTCATGCTCAGTTTGTATATCAGTTCCCCATTTTACTGGATAATCGAAATTGCTGTTGTTTTTCTCTAATATTTCTATAGCTTCTGTATAAGTGATTCTTCCAAAATCAGAGTTTGCAACATTATCAAGTCTATCATTTATTCCTTTATCAATAAATTTGTTAAAGAATTCCATTTCTTCTGGAGCGTTTTCTCTAACGTAATTAATTACATATTTAACCATATCTTCAGCTAAATCACAATCATCTTTTAAATCGGCAAAAGCAATTTCAGGTTCTATCATCCAAAATTCTGAAGCATGTCTAGTGGTGTTTGAATTTTCAGCTCTGAAAGTAGGTCCGAAAGTATAACATTTTTTAAATGCTAATGCAAAAGTTTCGGCTTCTAATTGTCCAGAAACAGTTAAGTTAACCCCTTTTCCAAAGAAATCTTCTTTGTAGTTAATATCTCCAGATTCTGTTCTAGGTATATTGTTAAGGTCAAAGTTTGTAACTTGGAACATTTCTCCAGCTCCTTCACCATCACTTGAAGTGATAATAGGAGTATGCGCGTATACAAATCCTCTTTCGTTGAAGAATTTATGAATAGCAAAAGCTGCTAAAGATCTAACTCTAAACACTGCTGAGAAAGTATTTGTTCTAGGTCTAAGATGAGCAATAGTTCTCAAATGCTCTAAACTAGTTCTTTTCTTTTGCAATGGATAAGTTTGAGAGTCGCAATCTGCTTCTAAACTTATTTCTTCTGCTTTTATTTCAAATGGTTGTTTTGAATTAGGAGTCACAACTAAAGTTCCTGTTACTTTAATTCCGCTACCTAAAGAATATTTTTTTACTTCATTAAAATTATTTATATTATCCTCAAAGACTAATTGAATGTTTTTAAAAAATGTGCCGTCATTTAACTCTATGAACCCGAAGTTTTTAGAATTTCTTTGAGTACGTATCCAGCCATATACTGTGATTGATTGAGCGTCTAAGTCTTTGTATGACTTGTAAAGCTCTTTAATTTCGTAAATCATAACATTTACCTCCTGTAATTTTTATAACTCTTATAATTATACACGCATAATATTTAAAAAGCAATGATTTTTTAAAATTAGATGTAAAAAATTAAAAATAAGTAAGAAATAAAAACTTGAAGAAGAATCTGAAATGGTATATAATGTTACATATATATATGTATAAACAAGTTAGGAGAAATTTATGAGAGATGAAGATTATTATCAACATACCAATTCGTGTTATATAAAAAAAATTGGTAAAAGTAGCTTAAATGAAAAATTAAGAAATAAAGAGATAGCACTTGATATAAAAGAGAGAGAAATAAAGAAACTAGAAAGACGATTAAAAACCTTTGAAGAAGAATTAAAGCAAAGAGAAAGTAACATTATTGAAAAAGAGAAAAAATTAGATATAAATTAAAATTAAAAAAATGAAAATATAAATGGCTTCTAATGTTAAACATTAGAAGCCATTTTTTTAAGCTCTTGGCAAAGTTATTTTATAAGTAGAGCCGTTGTTTCCATTATCCGTAGTTTCATCGTTGCTATAGACTAAATTTATGGTTCCTTCATGTAAATTCACTATTTTTTTAACTATTGCAAGTCCGAGTCCAGTACCTAATTTTACCGTTCTTGAGTCGTCTCCTACTGTAAATGCTTCAAATAGACTATCTTTTATATTGTCAGGAATACCAACACCGTCATCTGAAAGAGTGATGATAACACTATCGTTGTCATTATTTACCTGAATATTGAAGTTGATATTAGTTCCATTTTCATTATATTTTATTGAGTTGGATATAATATTTTGAAAAACTCTAGAAAAATTAAATTCATCTAGATTTACATATATTGAACTATCTGGAATTTCAATATCTAAAGTAAAACCAAGTAGTTCAAGATTATTATATTGTTCAATCAAAAATTTCCTTGAAAACTCACATATATCTGTTCTTTTTGTTTTTAGCTTAAAATCTGGTCTATCTAATTTGTTAAATTCGCTAAATCTATTTATTAGAGAAGTTAATAATTCAGATTGAACTCTAATTGATTTTAAATAATCATTTAAATCAGCACCTGATATTTTATTATCTTCTATAGCTTTAGCGTAGCCTTGTATAATAGTAATAGGAGTTTTTAAATCGTGAGAAATATCAGATAACATTTTTTGTTTTGCTTCCTTAGCTTTTATTTGTTGCAATTCAGTTTGATTTAATTTATCCGCCATATCATTGAAGTTTGAACAAATTTCTGTGAATTCTCTAGGACCCTTATAATCTATAGAATCTTTATAATTTCCCTTTGAAAAATCACTAATAGCTTCATTTAGAAAATCTATTGGTCTTTTTACTTTTTTATATAAATTAAATATGAAGAAAATTAGAAGTCCACCAACGCTTAAAAGATATATAACAGTTATAAATCTTACTACCAATTTATTTCTTTTATATCTAGCTGATTTTTCATAATTATCTCTATACATAATTATATGATACAGTTCATCTCCTGAATAGTATGAACTTCTTTTTACATCTGAATTGGGCCAATTGAATCCAAATATACTGTTGAACTGAGTTTTAGAAAACATAGTTATATTAGAAGTAAAAGAAGATGATTCAATGTTTAACTCTCTATCTAATACTAGATAATTTAAATTTATATTATCAATATTGCTTTGAGTATAATATTCTATAAAATATTTCTTGCCTTCTTTATTATTAAAAAACTCATTTACATATATACTAGTTTTGCTTTCTAACACAGGTATGAAATTCAAAGTGTATTCATCGACTTCTATTTTTTTATCAGAACTGTTATACACTAAATTGTAATCAGAATTTAGTATTATGAAAAATCCGTTTTCACCAAGAATGTCTTTACAAGGGAAATGACTATATTCTTTGTTCTCTAAAAAAGATAGATTTTTTGTATAATCAGATATTGTAAAATTATGAGTATCGACTAGCAATTTGCTCATTAATAGTATTAAGCCAAAAGTCATTATCAAGAATAGAATTAAAAATTTTAAAAAGTCAGCTAGAAATATTAAGAAAATGCCAAATTTTCCTGATGTTTTCTTACACTTATTTTTCAAATTTATAGCCCAATCCTTTCATAGTTACTATATATTGTTTATCACTATTTGCGATTCTTAGTTTGTCTCTAAGATGTGAAATATGAACAGTTATAGAATTGTCGTCAGTTTCATAATAGTCTCCGTTTATATATTCACTTATTTGACCCTTAGTATATATTCTTCCAGCATTTTTCATTAAAAGAGAAAGAATTTTGTATTCAGTAGCAGTTAAATTTATTAATTCATCATTATTTTTTAATTCGCAAGTTATTAAATTTAATGATAAATCAGCTATAGTAATTAAACTATTTGTTTCGTTAGATTCTTTATATTTATCTATTCTTCTTGCTACAGATTTGACTCTTGCAACTACTTCTAACGGATTAAAGGGTTTTGTTATATAATCGTCTCCACCTATATTTAATCCAACAATTTTATCATTATCTTGATCTTTTGCGGATAAAAATAAAATATGTACATTTGAAAATTTTCTTACTTCCTTAGTTAATTCGTATCCGTTCATGTGTGGCATCATGATATCGAAAATAGCTACATCAATATCATTAGATTTCATTATTTTTAGTGCTTCTATGCCATTGTGGGCAATAAAAACATTAAAATCCTCTGCTTCTAGATAAAGTTCTAATAGTTTGCAGATTTCAGGATTATCATCTGCAATGATTATATTGTATTGTTTATTCATAATTACCTCCATAGTTAACTTAATATTAACAAATTTTAATATTATTTTCAAGAAGTTTTAATCTTTGCATGGTAAAATTTGTTTGTGAGTGGGAGGTACTTATGAATTATTTAATATTAACATGTAAATTTGGTATGGGACACATGTCTGTATCAAATGCAATAAAAGATGAATTAGTAAATTTTGATAATGATATAAATGTAGAAATAGTGGATGTAATAGACTATATGCTACCAAATTATAATAAACCAATATATAACGCATTTAATTTTTTAGTAGGAAGATTTCCAAAGGTGTATAATTTTTTCTATAATAATTTCAATTCTTCATGTAATACACCAGCAGCTTTTTCTTCAGTGGAAAAGATTAAAAAATTGATAGATATTTATAATGCGGACATAATAATATCTACTATGCCGGTCTGTAGTCAATTTGTGGCAAAATATAAGAAGAAAACTAAGAGCAAGATTCCAATGTATACATTTATAACAGATATTACAGTATCACCTGAATGGATAAATGATTATACAGATAAATATTTTGTAGGTGATGATAGAGTAAAAAAAGAATTGATGCGTAGAGGAATATCTGATAATGAAATAAATGTTACAGGTATACCAGTAAAACAGTGTTTTAAGGTGGATAATAAATCGAATGTAAATGAAGGCCATATATATAAAATATTGATGATGGGTGGCGGATTAGGTTTGTTTTCTGATGAGTATGAAAAAATTATTGATTCATTTGATAAAATGAATAGAGTTGAAGTAACTGTAATAACAGGTAAAAATAAAAAAGCTTACAGTGAACTTAGTTCTAAATATAAAAACACTAATATTCTTGGTTACGTAGATAATGTGGATGAATACATGAGAAATGCTGATTTAATAATTTCAAAACCTGGTGGAATAACATTATTTGAATCGATATATTCTTCTACACCATTATATGTGATAAATCCATTATTAGCACAAGAAATAAACAATGCAAAATTTATCGAAGATAAAAATATTGGAAGAGTAATTTGGAATGAGAAAGAAATAAATGTTATAGAAGATATATTAAATGTATTGGGTAAAAACAGAAAATGTAATACTATGAAAAATGAAATAGTGAAAATAAAAAATAAATTATTAAAAATAAATTTAGGTAAAGAATGTTCATTGGAGGTTTAGATAATGGTAAAAGTTTGTATAATTAGTGGTATTGTAATAGCTGCATGGCTTATATATGCTTTCATACCTAGTAAAGTCCTTAAGGGTAGATATTATAAAAGAGAAAAAGATTCATCAAAAACATTATATTTGACTTTTGATGATGGACCTGATTCTAAATATACAGAACAATTATTAGATTTGTTGAAAGCACACAATATTAGAGCTACTTTTTTCACAGTAGTTAAATCTGCAATGGAAAATGAAAGTATAATTAATAGAATGGTTAGAGAAGGACATGTTATTGGAGTTCATTCTTATAATCATATGTCAGCTATGATAGAAGGACCATTGAAAACTAAGCTAGAAATAGAACAAGCGCAAAATGGACTAAAAAAATTGGGAATAGATGCAAAACTATTTAGATCACCATGGGGACATACAAATTTATATCAATCATATTTATTGAAAAAATATGGATATAAACATGTTTTCTGGGATGTAATGGCAGAAGACTGGGAAGGAAAAACTACATCTAATAATATAAAGATGAAACTTTTACATAGAGTTGGTGCTGGAGATATTATATGTTTGCATGATGCTAGAGGCGAAAATGAAGCTCCTAGTAGAACAATAAAAGCGTTAGGGTCTATGTTGCCATATTGGTTAGATCAAGGATATGAGTTTAAAGTGATGGAATAGGAGGTATTATGGATAATAATTATAAGAAGATGTCTTGTAAAAAATTGGCATTAAATATTGGAATTTTTTTAGTACTCATAATATTAACGTTCAATTTTGTATTGAAAGATTTGGATTTAAGTAAAATGATGAGTTTGGCGGTAACGGTAAATCCATTATATATAGTTTTAGCAATAATTTTCATGGCTACATTCGTAATGTGTGAAGCAATAAACATAAGAAGAGTTTTAGTTTTGTTAGAGGGGAACATAAATATGATAAAATGCATAAAATATGCATGTGTAGGTTTCTTTTATAGCGCAATTACTCCTTTTGCAAGTGGTGGGGATCCCCTTCAAATATATTATATGTCAAGAGATAACGTTGATGTATCTAGCTCCACACTTGCAATATTTTTAGATTTAGCGAGTTATCAGATAGTTACGATTTCAATAGCAGTGATATCATTTATTGCAAATATTAGTTTAGTAGAGAGTATTAATTCTAGTTTGTACTGGTTTTTAATAGCAGGAGTTGCATTTAATGGAATCATTTTGATATTTTTATTGATATTTATGTTTAGTCCTAAGATATCAAATGGACTTAGCAAAATTGTTTCAAAAATATCAGAGAAGAGTAAATCTGAAAAAATAGGAAAATTTGATAGCTGGTTGAAAAATGAGATTAAAAAGTATCAGAAAAGTTCGAAATTTATTAAAAAGAATAAAATGGTATTAGTAAAGAATTTAGCTACTACAACAATTCAAATTTTATGTTTCTATTCTATACCAATAATCATGTTTTTATCATTAGGAGTAGCACCTAAAATGTGTCTACAACTATTCTCATTGCAAGCAATTTTGACTGTGGCGGTTTCAATATTTCCACTTCCTGGAGCGGTAGGAGCGAATGAAATTGGCTTTATAGCTATTTATAGCACATTAGTTAAAGGTTTAGGTGGAGATGCAAAAAAAATACGAATTTCGATATTCGTTGGATTTGGTATATCAAGTTTACTTGCACTTA
>Ga0193963_1001691_pt1 | contig 10831 bp, 4 predicted proteins | sample FB_6_MG_FD_140359 | JGI IMG/M metagenome (GOLD analysis project Ga0193963, IMG submission 140359) | Microbial mat bacterial communities from the Broadkill River, Lewes, Delaware, United States - FB_6_MG | ecosystem: Environmental > Aquatic > Freshwater > River > Microbial mats | place: USA...
AAATTTATAAGTCGCTACAGAGCGAAAATCATTAAATTTATAAATTTTTACACAATTTATAACTCGGTATAAATTTTTATAAAATTTGTATAAATTTGTTAATTTTCGACAAAATTTTCTGTCGGACCCCCTTTTTTGAAAAATTGACATTTTTATAAATTTTATAAAATTTTTTTATAAATTTATAAAATTTTTATAAATGTTTATAAAATTTTTTTATGCGTTTTATAAAATTTTATAAACGTTTTTATAAGTTGTTATAATTTACCGGCTGTATCATTGTGTCGTTATAAAAATTTATAAAAAAATAGCCGCTAAGAGTCGTGTTTTACACTAGGTTCTATTTATCGCACTTAAACGCTTATTTTTAAATTTGCAGGAAAACAGCTTGCTACAGCCGGTAATTTATAACGGTTATTTATAAAAGTTTAACACTGTTATAATTTACGCTACATAACATCACATTTTATACGTACACATAAAAACAAGCCGCTACGTATGGTATTTTATTAATGTGTTAACTTACATTTATAAACACGTTAAGTTTTAACTTAAAATCGTGTATTGTATGCATGATAATAAAAACAAGTCGATAGATACGGTAAATTATAAACTACATTACTGTTGTGATAACATTTTATAAACTGCGTTTTATAATTTTTATAAACTTATATAAACGTTTTAATAACCGGTATCATTTATCGGCTGTATCATTGCGTCGATATAAAAATTTATAAAAAACTAACCGTTAAGAGTCGTGTTTTATACTGTGTTTGTTTTACCGCACTTAACCACTTAGTTTTAAATTGTCATTAAAACAATTTGTTACAGTTGATAACTTATAACTACATATTATAAAATTTTAATGATATTATAATTTGCGCTGTGTAGCATTACATTTTATATGTAGTTATAAAAAAAAGGCATTACGCACGGTAAACGTAACACATTGTGTTTTGTGTATTTAATATTCTTGTTGTATGAAACTATGCTATATTAATGATTGTCATAATCGTTACATGCCTATCGTCTTTCGTTTTTTTGTTTGGTTATCATCTAAATGCTTATATACAATTACTCCAGGAAAGATATAATTGTAAGTAAGCACTCACATGTACGACGTGTATAAACCTTTCCTGTTTTGTAGTTAACAAATTAGGTGTAACAACATATATAAAATAGCTCATTAAAAACTATGGAAGCTATTACTATATGTTTAGTATGTCTGTACTATAATCTTTTTATGTATGTACTTTTATGATATGTTACGTTGCAAGTATAATCTCGTATGTAGACATATATTGTACCTTTCCTATTAAAAAAAATAATTTGTGTATTTTAAATGTAGTAAATCCAAATGAAAATTAAATTTGTACGTACTAAATTAATAATATTAAAAAAGTATAATTATCTACATTCTAGCATAAAAGTATGCATGCACGTTAAATACGTATACCATACTTTTTGATATGACCTGTGCGTAGACTAACCTTTCCTGGTCAGTCTACGTGTTTACGTTTTAAGTAAAACATCATTATCTGAAAGAACAAACATATACTGCAGAATACCTGTTGACGCTTACATGATACAACTGTATGTGTAGTTACTTATTTTATACTTGATAATAATGTTCTTTATTGACATATTATTCATTGTTGTATTTGTACTTATCTTTTAAATACAACCCTGGAAAGGTATTACATACATGTAATAAACAATGTAATAAAATATTACGCTATAGAAGCAATACGTACATAAAAGTAAATACTTGAAAATACCAGTTAAAACCTTTCCGGGTATAAATAAGTTTTGTTACGTCTATGCAACGTATAAACAACATTAGAAAAAAAAATTATAACATTTATTTATAAAAATTTTAAAGCGCTATATACTATTGATGTGTACCTTTCCAACTAGGTGTACGTATAGAAGATCTGCTATACAAAAAAAAGTTTAGAATCATTTTTTTTTAAAATTTTAGTTATACTATTTTTTCATAACCGTGTAGTAAACTTTCCCATAAAATAACTTACAATTTAACATGAACTTATTACGTAACGTGCACAGTATAAAAACGTAAAGGCGTAACCTTTCCTAAAGTAAGTATAAACCTTACACAATAGACGTAAAACAACTATGTAAATTACAAAACATCACTAATCAGAACAATGTACTTATATATGATCATATAGTATTATAATATTATTGTAATTTTAAAACCTTTCCTTTTAAAGTATACAAATAATAGATAATTAAACACAACAAAAAATAAGAGACTACCTTTAATACGTCATTATATGTTGTGTTGGTTTAACGTTAATCATTCAAAATAAAATATTAGGAAAGGTATTAATGTTACTATTACATAAAAATATTAATTAAAAACCATACGTACTACACAGCAGATAATATTACATGCGTAATTTAAACAATATACACATGAAGTACACACTTGTAGTGTACATGGTATACACCTTTCCATTTATAGCGTTAAACGTAAACATATACGTTAAACAAAAAAATGAAAATTTAAAAGAACATATAACTTTTTACATAAACGTTGTGTAATAATACTCGGATATACTTATTATCATAACACATGATAAATACGTGAGCATGTACTTTAAAAGTAAAAGTTCTATAGTTTCTATATTAAACAATATGTATGTTTTATAATATTTAAAAAGATACATAACAAGTACGTAACCTTTCCTTAGTTAACTGTATACGTTAAAATTGTTTAAAAACATAACAATTAAACACAACAATAATAAGTAGTATGCAACGTATTGTAACATTACCGGTATCCACCTAACTCATGTAACGTAACTTTTCTTAACATACGTTTTATTTACGTTTAACTGATAACATTTTTTAAAAAAGTATTATTATATAAAGCAATAACTTATACACTTTGAATATAAAAACACATACCATAATTTTTTTAAAAAAAAATATGTACTATACATCCACGTAACGTAAACATAGTAAACATAGAATAAATATAACTTATTTATAACTTAAAAACTATGGGTTATTGTATATATGTATATACCTTTTTATAAGTGTGTAGTTGATTAACATATAATACACCATTACACAGTAAACAAAACATATGTGTTTCCTACTACCACAATTAAAATACCTTTCCTGAATTATATTAATATGTAGTAACGTACAACGAAACAAATCGCTGTACAATAAATGTATATTATACTTATTTAAGTTAACATGTTATTAAAATCCGTGTATATGTAAACTCTACATAATGTAGTCTTACATAGTATGCATATTTGTTTTAAGCATCCCTGCATAATTAATAACATTAGGAAAGGGTAATGGTTAACAACAAATTACATGGGTACTTATAATTATGCTTAGAGCATGTACGTACAATAGTAACGTTTACATAAACAGTGCATTGTTGTATAGTAGTGTTACCTTTCCTTTGTGTAAAGTACCTAGTTAATACGTATTATATTATTTAAAAAATAATTAAAATACGTTGTTAATTTATACGTTGCTAGGTTTTAATAAATTCATAATACGTGTACATATACATATATTTTAAAGTGTATTAAGTTTACCTACAGTTGTGTATAAATATGGTAATTACGTTATTACATTTACATATTGTTGTTGTAATTTGTTTTGTATAATAACTAATTACGCTTATATTATATATACAAGGAAAGGTTAACTGTGTTATACACTTTTACCGTACACTACGTGCGTACGTAACTTACGTTAAGTATTATGTATTACTTTTAATATAGTTTTATTACAATAATTAACCTTATGTATGCAATATACCTTTCCTGTATAAACATATAACATTGTTATATAACAAAACAAACAACATAGCACAATACGCATAACCGTACATAATATACGTGATTAACTAAGGATGTGTGTATTACGTTTAAATTTATTCTTTTCTATGTTATGTATATAATTTTATTGGGTGTTGTTCTTGTAAGAACGACGTGCCTATAGTCCTTTTAGGAAAGGTACTAAGTATTTAACCTTATGCCTGGCAATAAACATACGTATGCATAATGTATAAATAAAGTTACGTATATGTAAAACAGTGATATGGTTAATACATAAATGCAGTATACACGTTTATACGTTACGTATATAAATAGTATTAATCAATATTGTTTTGTTTTTGTTTTATACGTGTGCTACACATATGTAGGAAAGGTATTATATGTATAAACATACGATTATAAACTAAAACAAAAGAATAAGTTATACGTACTTAAATAATAGTATTACGTGTATTATTATATGTTTGTTAATGTATAGCAATAAAGTAATAAAACCTTTCCTAAATAAATTATACATTATGGGTATGCATTAACCCCCCCCCAACTAAAAACTTATGAGTTGTATATAGGCACATAATAACCTTAACGTTATTATAATAATGTTTATACTATACATTGTTTTAATAATATACTGAACACACCTTTCCTATATAATCTTAAACGACGTAACATAACAACTACAATACACCTACGTAAACAGTAAGTGTATACCCTACAGTACACTTGTATTGTTTATCCTTTAAATACAGTAAGACTTAATTGCTGTAGTTAACTATGGAGTACTGCTGATCTTAGTTTGTCATGATTGTATTCTTACGATACGTATATATTGTAAGGAAAGGTATCTGCGTAACTTACTACAACATAATAACGTAAGTGTTACATACGTTATAGCAAATGTACATTAAAGTACAATAACAGTTTAAAAAAACATACTACAGCTATTTGTATTTCTTGCTACGCTATATACGCTACACGGGTTAACAGTACATGTTTATTTTCATGTTGAATGTACGCATCACAGGATGACGTTAATCTTATTAAATAAACAGGGCTTAATTAATAGCATTACGTAATGCATACGTTAATGTGCAGTGTAAGATTGCAATGATGTTATTATGTTTTTTAATAATAGTTACGTTTTTATTAATATAACATTATTACCATTATGTGTTTCTTTTTTGTTGTGTTTAACATCAGTGATTTAAAACAACATAGTTGGAAAGGTAATTATATTCATGTTTTTAACTAATAGCGGTTATGAGGAATTACACCCTTACTAAAAATGTAGTAATGTATTTTTAATTTCATTAATATACATCTTTGTTATTGTGTTTTTTTGTGTTTGTTATTTTTACGTAATATACATTATCGTGGAAAGGTTTCATACAAGTATGCATACGAGTATTTAAGAAAAAACTATTAACGTATTGTAATTATTTATTTTGTTGTTGTATAATCACGCAACATTATATTACTTAGGAAAGGTGTTATTACTTGATAATAACATTATACTACGTTGCTGTGCACGTATTCTTATGTGTTTATTAAATTATAATTTTATAAAAGTACTTAACCCGTTTTTATTTGTTTTACTTTTTAAACGGTTACGGTTGTAAAAGCATCTTGTAATATTATATCACACGTGTAGCGCGTATACAAATTATTTTTATGCGGAGTTATATTCTATAATTTGTGTTTGTGTTTGTTACTACAGTGTAATATTTACATAGGAAAGGTTGAAATATTTCTTTATACAAGATACATGTTTGTAATTCACATTTAACTACAACCCTCGCAATATGATATACATAATAAATAATATTCTTATTATTTTTATGGTAGTACAGATACTGGTATACTTATACCGGGAAAGGTTACTACACGTATAAATAAATGTAAACGTAGTTACGTACAAATAGGAATGGCCATCTTAATTCCCGGTAATAGTATAAACGTCATACGTAAATACACACGTAACGTTAATACATGTAACGCACCCGTATGTAACCCAATATGTTCTTTCTGTTTTATGGTTCAGATTAATAGTTTTATTATTTAAATACATACCCGGGAAAGGTGTCATGTACATCCTTATGTAAATGCATTACTGTATATGCTGTGCAATACATTACTGCTAAACATTTTATTAAATTGCCTGACATAGTAAAGTTCTGTAAGGTCACACGTGTAAAATACATTTATACGTTAAAGTAGCATACATATAAATGTAACTAATATTTATGTATTATTAATAATAATAAAGTGAATACACTTGCTATGATTGTGCTGTGTACATTGTAAGTGTGTGTTATGTATACGTGTAAATTTTCTTTATGTAACATATAATACTTTCATAAAGTTTTTTCTCGTAGTTTGTATGATTATTTACGTTTTACATTTTAATACTATCCTGGAAAGGTTTTACGTACGTATATAAACTTTACGTAAATATAGTATACCTGCGTGTACGTATCTATACGATATATTAGTTATGTACGCTTAATGCACATCCCTTTTTGTATAAAAACGTACGGGCATAAATACAATTACGGGAAAGGTTATATATGATACGTAATAGATATTATTGATACGTTTGTTATTATTCTACACACTGTATGACATAAAACAATGCTGTTATATGTACACATGTCGGTACATTATGTACTGCTATGAATTAAAAACGGTGTACGTAGTAATCATTACGTGCTCTACTTTTGCGGATTGTTGCATAACTTTACTATGCGTATATCTTAATAGGAAAGGTTATATACATAACACGATATATTACAATTAAAAATAAAATTGTATGCAAGTACAGTAATACTATTTTGGGAGGACATTATGTAAAGCAGCATATGCTAACATTAACAAAAGTATGTACTATTATATATACTTGGTTTTTATTAAATGTTTGTTTGTTGTTTGCATTAATATGTAATTATAAATTATTATAGGAAAGGTTAACATTACTATAACTTTTAACTTGTTGTAGTAACTTATAACATAATATTTTTTATACATATAACATTATGCAGTTATAATATTACCTTTCCTAAACAGGGAATAAACAGTATGTATTCACCAAATCCCAAAATAAGGACATGCTGAATACAATTTATATTATAACCGTTATCATTCACATGTGTAAATCATATATACATAGCACGTTACACTATAAGAAATGAATAACATTACATTAAATATTGATGTAATTATATTTGTAGTCTGTATGTGGTTATACATAACATGCGCGTATGGGTGCACCTTTCCTACAAATACAGGTACGTGTGCATATACTCGTTACACTCGTAAAAAAAAATAGTGATATTTATTATATATAATACAATGTTTAAAATTTAATGTATAACGTACATAACATAGTTATGTCTGTTTTATTATTAACAACAACAGTATGTATTCCTGTATACATAACGTTTACAGGTGTTTACTATAACAGGATGTTATACTTCCATAAATATGTGATGCAGTTTGTCCGAGTGTTACACAACATACAAAATATAGTATTGTAGGAAAGGTGACGTTGTAATCTGTATTGTAAAATATTGTAGGATGTGTAACCCTAAATAAAAAAATTATTACAGCTTTGTGGTTTATTGAAACGTACTTAACTTCATATGATTGTAATACTTATAGGCAATATCTATACAATTTTCGTAACTTAATATTTGTGCGGGGGTAAACACATGCACGATATTATATATAGGAAAGGTAATTAAGATAAACTTAATTGATTTATAGTTTATAATTAATATACATATACATTGTAACATTTTATAATGGGATAAATACATTAACATATTACTATTTTTTTAAGTTTGTGTATACACAAAAAAAACATGTTATGTACAGTGGAAAGATACTACGTATGTAATAATTGTAATGTAACCGCATTTTATACACCTTGCACGTGTACGGTGTTGTAATAAAAGTGAATCTTTTTTTTAATTTAAGTTATTACGTATTGGTTAAAATGTTTTGCATAATTTGTGTAAGTACATTCACTTATACATGGTGTAGTATAGGAAAGGTACTTACACGGTGTATCGTAACAAGTTGTAGTTAAACTTAACACGAGTACTGTTAAGTCTTTATTATATAAAAAGAAAAACTATAATACACTACACATATAAAAAAAATTTATTTTTTTTATTTTTAGAAAGTGCTAAGTACGTTTCTACTCACATTAAAAAAGATTAAGCCTCATACGTATTGTAACATGCTACGTATTTATCATACATGCACAAATTAAAAAGATTATCATAAGTTATATGTATGAACTATACTTCTTGTTTAATGTGTAAGAGCTTATATTAAGTTACATTACATTATATTTATGTTTTATCTTATTTAAGTTTGTTGTAACAAACTTTATGATACAAGACATACGGGGAAAGGTTAGCATCTACTGTATTCGTTTACTTTTTATGTTTAATGTATATATTATGTTATGCTATAACGTATACGTGTTTATGATTTGTTATTGTGAGATTGTCTTCCATGTGTATAGGTATGTATTAAATGGAAAGGTTCTGCGCATTGTAATAAGTAATGTCGAACGCGTATATATTACGTTACCGTAAAACATAATGTGTTAACCTTCACATAATGTATTATAGATTAAAACGTTAATACGTGTATGTGGGGCATACAGCAGTTACGTAAAGTTTAAGCGTACCATAAAACTACTCACAATAATGACGTAAGATAATACTCAATTGTAAATCATAATTTATTTTTTTTCAGTTTTTATGTTTGTGTTTATTAATAATGTTAATATAACACATTAGGAAAGGTTTATATTATATTTAGCACATGTATAAAGTCGTGTACCATATATGTATATTATTATACCACCTGTCTGCGTTATTAATAAACTTTCTCTGTGTATGTTATACGTAAGTAGAATACTAATAATAATCTAATGTTTCTACTGCCGTTGAGTGTAACATATTACATGTACCTTTCCTTTTACATACTATTATAGTAGCACATTACAACTCAAATCAAAATCCAATATGATTTATTGTATTACATACACACGGTTGTAATGTATGCTGTATACAAGTAGCTTACATTATTTCGGTAACGTTGTTTATTGTTATATATCATATACAATAATGTTATAAAAACGCACGTAGTACTTATAAAAATACGTAAATAAATTTATTTATTTTTTTTTGTGCTATATCATACGTAAACTTAGGAAAGGGTATATTACTACGAACTATAATGCATGTAATGTATAATCCTAGTAAGGCACTCTACGTTATGCCCTTCTTTTTTGTTTTTGTTATAACGTATACAACAACTATTTTAGGAAAGGTAATTATGTATAATAATATTTTCCTTAAAGACAGTTATCTGAGGCATGCAACAACAAATATAATATACATGGTTAATTAAAAAATTAACGTTAATATATTACAGGTGTGTTGTATATTATATAATTTTTTTAAAAACGTAATTACAAAATAAAAACAGTATACAGTATGCAACATTATATTTTACGGTATACTTGTTTCTACTGGAATTACTTTTGATATACGTTTTATGTTTGGCAAAAGTTATTTATTTACGTATATAAGTAATACATGTTATATTCTATAAGGAAAGGTACTAGTATGAATTTAATGTTAATAATTGTTAACGTATAACACGCTTATATGGAAAGCAAACTATTGTTAAAGTATTATTTTTAAATATACCCATACATTGCACACGTATGATACTCGCATTACATGTACAATGATAAAAACTCCTACGGGAAAGGTTGTATGCATTTAAAGTAACGGTACGTAATAGTAATTTAAGAAAGCGTTTTACAAATAGGAGTACATACTATAATATTTAAAACATTATACGTAGTAACTTACTTTTACGTACGCATATCATGTAATACTACGTACTGCAAAATATAATGGCGTTAAAATCTTATAATAGGCAGTTACAATTACCAGCTGTAACAACCTGTTTTAAATATAGTTTAAAAATAAGCGTTTAAGTGCGATAAATAGAACACTATGTAAAACATGACTCTTACCGGCTATTTTTTATAAATTTTTATAACGACACAATGATACAGCCTGTAAATCATACCGTTTTATTATAACATTTATAAAATTTTATAGAAATTATAAAACGTAATTTATAAAAATTTATAACGACGGTAATGATGATTATAATTTACCGTACGTAGCGACTTGTTTTTATGATCATGTATAAAATACACGATTTTAAGTTGAAACATACCATGTTTATAAATGCAAGTTAATACGTTAATAAAACACCATACGTAGCACCTTGTTTTTAGTGATACACATAAAATGTGCTGCTACGTAGCGTAAAGTATAACGTCGTTAAACTTTTATAAAGGACAGTTATAATTTACCGGCTGTAACAAGCTGTTTTCATGATAATTTAAAAATAAGCGTTTAAGTGCGATAAATAACACACGGTGTAAAACACTACTCTTAGCGGCTATTTTTTTATAAATTTTTATAACGACACAATGATACAGCCGGTAAATCATAACAATTTATAAAAACGTTTATAAACTTTTATAAAACGCATAAAAAAATTTTATAAACATTTATAAAAATTTTATAAATTTATAAAAAAATTTTATAAAATTTATAAAAATGTCGAATTTTCAAAAAATGTGGTCGGCCAGAAAATTTTGTCGAAAGTTAACAATTTTATACAAATTTTATAAAAAAGTATACCGAGTTATAAATTGTGTAAAAATGTATAAATTTAATGATTTTCGCTCTGTAGCGACTTATAAATTTTATAAATTTTATAACAATTTTATAGTAATTTATATAAAATTTATGTAATTTTCCGAATTTTTCTGCAAAATTTTCGTAAGGAAACATTTTTTGACAAAAAATGTCCAAAATTGTCCAAAATTGTCGTAAGGAAAACGTAAGGAAAAACTTTCCTTACGTTTTTTGTCAAATTTGCATAAATTTAGT
>Ga0193963_1001692_pt1 | contig 10825 bp, 5 predicted proteins | sample FB_6_MG_FD_140359 | JGI IMG/M metagenome (GOLD analysis project Ga0193963, IMG submission 140359) | Microbial mat bacterial communities from the Broadkill River, Lewes, Delaware, United States - FB_6_MG | ecosystem: Environmental > Aquatic > Freshwater > River > Microbial mats | place: USA...
CATTTAAGTATGGAGATTTTGAAGGATTCAGACGAGGAAGAATTTTTAATGATATGAATGAAATAAAGTTCGAAAGATTTATGAAAGCAAATAATCTAGATAAAAAATTTTCTATTATATCTGATGATATTACTTCTGATGTTAGACAAGGAAGAGCAAATGAAAAATGGTTAAATCTTATATTACGAAAAAGGTAATATGATACTGCAGAAGAATTAAACTTAATAATAATAAAAATAATCAAAAAGAAGATTAATTATCTTCTTTTTTTCTTTCTAAACTTTATTTTAATAAGTCAGTTTGATTTTATATATTTGTATATTGTATTAAAATATGTTACTATATCTAAAATTATCATTATCTGGAGGTAGTATGAAAAGATTCAGAAGAGTATTAATAGCAAATAGAGGTGAAATTGCAATAAGAATAATTAGAGCTTGTAAAGAGTTAGATATTCAGACAATTGCAATCTATTCAAAAGAAGATAAGAATTCTTTATTTAGAGTAAAAGCAGATGAAGCATATGAATTAAACGGGGAATTAGGTCCTGTTGGTGCGTATTTAGATATGGATGGAATAATAAATCTTGCAAAAGTTAAGGATGTGGATGCAATTCACCCTGGATACGGGTTTTTATCTGAAAACCCTGAATTTTCAAGAAAATGTGAGGAAAATGGAATAGTTTTTATTGGACCAACTTATGATATGATGAATAAGTTAGGTGATAAAATCCAATCGAAAAAGGTAGCTGATAGTGTTGGAGTGGCGACAATACCAGGAGCAAATAAAGTAGTAAAAAATATAGACGATGCTAAATTAATTGCAAAAAAATGTGGATATCCAATTATGTTAAAGGCGGCAGCAGGAGGTGGCGGAAGGGGGATGAGAATTGTTTACGGTGATGAAGAAATATCTTCAAGTTACAATTCTGCAAAAAATGAAGCACTAAAAGCCTTTGGAAATGATGATATTTTTATAGAAAAATATATTGAAAATCCAAAGCATATAGAAGTTCAATTATTAGGTGATAATTATGGAAATTTAGTTCATCTCTATGAGAGAGATTGTTCTATACAAAGAAGACATCAAAAAGTAATTGAAATTGCTCCTTCGTTAAATATAAATGAAGAATTTAGGAAAAAAATATATGCAGATGCTAAAAAAATTGCAAGTGCAGTTTCTTACAGAAATGCTGGAACTATAGAGTTTTTAGTAGATAAAAATAACAATCATTATTTTATAGAAATGAATCCAAGAATACAAGTAGAGCATACGGTGTCGGAAATGATAACTGGGATAGATATAGTTCAAACTCAGATACTTATTGCAGAAGGTTATGAACTATCTTCAAAAAAAATAAATATCAGATCGCAAAATGACATAAAACTTTTCGGATATGCCATACAATGTAGAGTTACGACTGAAAATCCAGAAGATAATTTTTTACCAGATACGGGAGTAATTTCAGAGTATAGAACAAGTTCTGGTTATGGAATTAGATTGGATGGAGGAAATGGCTTCACAGGTGCAGAGATTAAGCCATATTATGACAGTCTGCTTTTTAAATTAACTTCACATGCAAGAGGTTTTGATCAGGCTATTAAAAAATCAATTAGAGCTTTGGAAGAATCTACTATAAATGGTGTGAAAACTAACATACCATTTTTATTGAATGTTCTTAGACATGATGATTTTTCAAATGGCATATGTAATACAAATTTTATTGAAAACAATCCTGAACTGTTAAAAGTAAAGTCATCAGATGATAGAGAAAGTAAATTGCTAAATTATCTAGGAAATATGGCGGTTAATCAGTATAGTCCTAAAAAATACAATAGTGACGTTTTATTTGTTCCTGATGTAAAGAAAATCAAAACGCTAGAAGGAAGTAAGTCATTATTAGATAAATTTGGTCCAAAGGCTGTAGCTGACTATGCTTTGAGTGAGAAAAAATTATTAATTACAGATACAACTTATAGAGATGCACATCAATCATTGTTAGCTACAAGAATGAGAACTAAGGATATGTTGAAAATTGCACCTGCAGTATCTAAATTAATGCCTAATTTGTTTTCTTTAGAGATGTGGGGAGGAGCAACATTTGATGTAGCATTTAGATATTTGAAGGAATCTCCATGGGATAGATTAGCAGAACTTAGAAAACAAATACCGAATATAATGTTTCAAATGCTGATAAGAGGTTCAAATGGAGTAGGCTATAAAAACTATCCAGATAATCTTATAAAAAAATTCATAGAACAATCAGCAGTAAATGGAATAGATATATTTAGAATATTTGATTCATTAAATTGGATAGAAGGTATGCAATTATCTATAGAAGAGGTGTTAAAGCAAAATAAAGTTGCTGAAGCTTGTATATGTTATACGGGAGATATTTTAGATGAAAATAGAGACAAATATACACTAGATTATTATGTAAAAAAAGCAAAAGCATTGGAAAATTTAGGTGCACATATTATAGGAATAAAGGATATGTCATCTCTATTAAAACCTATGGCAGCTAAAAAGCTGATTTTGGCATTGAAAAATGAAATTTCTATACCTATACATCTGCATACACATGATACAAGTGGTAATGGTGTTGCTACGGTCATGATGGCAGCTCTAGCTGGTGTAGATATAGTGGATTGTGCTTTTAGTTCAATGTCAGGATTGACTTCACAACCTTCTATGAATTCAGTTGTAGCAGCATTAGAATACACTGATAGAGATACAAAAATGAATTTAGATAATATGCAAAAAATTTCAGATTACTGGAAATCAATTAGACCAATATATTCTGCTTTTGAATCTGATTTAAAAAGTAGTACAGCTGAAATTTATAAGTATGAAATTCCTGGAGGTCAATATTCAAATTTGAAACCACAAGTAGATAGTTTTGGTTTAGGAGATAAATTTTCTGAAGTAAAAGAAAAATATAGAGAAGTGAATTTTTTACTTGGTGATATTGTAAAAGTTACACCATCTTCAAAAGTAGTAGGAGATATGGCAATCTTTATGGTACAAAATGATTTAGATAAAAATAATATTTTTATAAAGGGAAAAGAAATTGATTTTCCAGATTCAGTAGTTTCATATTTTCAGGGAATGATGGGTCAACCTGATGGAGGATTTCCAGAAAGATTACAACAAATAGTTTTGAAAGATAAAATATGTCTCAGTGGAAGACCAGGAAGTTATTTAGAAGAAATTAAATTTGATGAAATAAAAGAATATTTATCTACAAAATATGGAAGTAATGATATAGAAGATATACTTAGTTATGCTTTGTATCCAAAGGTATATGAAGAATATAAAAATTTCACTAAACAAAATGGACAAGTAACATCTTTAGAGAGTCGAATATTTTTTGAAGGATTGACTATTGGGGATACATATGAGATAGAAATTGGTGAAGGAAAAATATGTATTATTAAATTGATATCAGTAGGAGAGCTAAATGAATTCAGTAAAAGAAATGTTGTCTTTGAGATAAATGGTAATAGAAAAATATTTTCAATTAAAGATAACATTACAAAAAATGACATAGTTTCAAATTCAAAGCGTTATGCAGAAGAAGGTAATTTAAGAGAGATAGGTGCAAATATACCTGGAAATATAATAAAATTACTAGTTGAAGTAGGCGATGAGATAGAAGAAAAACAGCCTTTAGCAGTTATAGAAGCAATGAAAATGGAAACTAATATAATATCTACAATGAAAGGAAAAGTTAGCAAAATATTTGTTAAAGAAAATCAACAAGTAGCAGCTAATGAGTTGATATTTGAAATAGAATAAACATTTTGAAATATGTATTTTTTATAATTCAGATTGGCAATAGAAAATTATAAGTATAAATATTTATCTGTATTTAGTTAAAAAAAATATTTTAAAAAAATGTTGACATAGAATTTAACTAGTGCTATACTAGTAAAAAATAAAACCGTTGAATAAGAGGAGTAAATAACTTAAAAAGTGTACAGAGAACTGCGTTTGGTGAGAGCAGGAGCTATTAGAGTTATTGAATGCGCTTATGAGGGCAGAAAGAAAGCTATATATAGTTAGTAATGTCTGACGTTAGCCGTACGTTATAATGGTACTCATGTGATTGCATGAGATTGAGTGAGCAAAGCTAATTTAGGTGGAACCGCAGGAGTCAACTCTTGTCCTATTGTTATATAGGACAGGAGTTTTTTTAATTCAAGGAGGAAAAAATGAAAAATATTTTAGATTTAATTGGAAACACACCTTTGGTAAAATTATCAGATGATGTAAATATTTATGTGAAATTAGAATATCTAAATCCAAGTGGAAGTGTAAAAGATAGAGTTGCAAAAAAAATAATTACAGAAGCAATTCGAAAAGGTGAACTAAAAAAAGGTATGGAAATTGTTGAAGCAACAAGTGGAAATATGGGTATTAGTTTAGCACTAGTAGGCAAACAATTAGGTTATGATGTAACCATAATCATGCCTGAAAATATGAGTGATGAAAGAAAATCAATGATAGAGAAATTGGGAGCAAAGTTAATATTAACATCTGCAAAACTCTCAATAGGCGGCTCTGTAGATTATTTAAATGAAAATTATATGAATGATGAAAACATCTATTTACCAAATCAATTTGCTAATATAGAAAACATATCAGCACATTATGAGGGTACTGCGAAAGAATTGTTTGCACAAATGGATGAGAAGGTGGACATATTTATTTCTGGAATAGGAAGTGGTGGAACTATTAGTGGAGTAGCTAAATATTTAAAAGGGAAAAATTCAAATATTAAAATAATAGCTGTAGAACCTGAGGGTGCATCAGCACTATTGGGAGACAAACCGAAAAAGCACGCCTTACAAGGAATAGGTGATGGATTTATTCCTGAAATATTAGAAGTTGACTTAATAGATGAAATTGTTACAGTTAGTGATGAGGTAGCTATTAAATATACTAAGAAACTAGTGAAAGAATCAGGTTTGATGTGTGGAATATCATCTGGTGCAAATGTAGCCGTTGCTGAGATGATGTCAGAAAAATATGGAAATGAGTATAATATAATTACGCTTTTGCCAGATCGATTAGAAAGATACATAAGTGTCTTATAAATCATCAAAAAATTAGTGGTGAAAGCACAAATTTTCAAGATTGTTATCAAATAAATAATCAATTATAGATAAGTAAATACAAGCATGATGTAGATTTTATAGAGCGATTGGTTAAGTTAATGTAGGGTTAAAAAGTTGGTTGGGTACTTAATAAAGTGTCAAAAAAATATTAAAGTGATTAAAATGAAGCATTAGGTATAAATAGATAATAAAAAACAGTTATCGACTATAATAGGCATTAAATACTTGTTAAAAATAAGATTAATAAGATTAAATAAATAGCTCTTGATTATTATTTTGTCTGGTATTATAATAACGAATATCATAAAAAATAAAGTTAGAGGTGACAAAATGGAATCATATGATTTTTTATTAGTAATTGCAATTATTTTATTATCTACAAAAATATTAGGCTTGTTGACGAGACGAGTACATCTACCTTCAGTAGTTGGGGCTTTATTGGCAGGAATAATATTGGGACCTAGCATGTTGGGGCTTTTACATGAGACAGATTTTTTGAGAAAATCAGCCGAGATTGGTGTTATAATTCTTATGTTTTTAGCAGGGTTGGATACAGATATTAAGGAATTAAAGAAAACTGGATTTGCATCATTTGTTATAGCAATTTTGGGAGTTGGGATTCCCCTATTAGGTGGTTATCTTACTTATGAATTTTTCTTTCCAAATGCATATGATGAACTACATATGCTAAAAGCAATTTTTATGGGGGTTATTTTGACAGCTACTTCAGTATCCATAACAGTTGAAACACTTAGAGAAATGGGAAAACTCAAGGGGAAAGTGGGAACAGCAATTTTAGGAGCTGCTATATTAGATGATATATTGGGTATCATAATTTTATCTGTAGTTACAGGATTTACTGATAAATCAGTTCATACTAGTATAGTTCTTTTAAAAATACTTGCATTCTTTGTATTCATTGCAGTAGTATGGTTTTTACTCAATAAATTATTTATGAAGTTTATTGTTGAATGGGGATCTAAAAGAAGAGTTTCAGTGTGTATATTAGCATTTTGTTTCATTCTTTCATATATATCAGAAGAATTTTTTGGAGTAGCAGATATTACAGGTGCATATTTTGCAGGCCTAATGTTATGTAATGTTTTGGATACCAAAACTTATGTAGCTAAGAAGGTAACAGTAGCGTCTTATTTGTTCTTTTCGCCAATGTTTTTTGCATCAATAGGTATTGATACGGTTATAACAGGCATGACAACAAAATTATTAGTTTTTACAATAGTTCTTTCTGTAGTTGCAATATTGACTAAGGTAGTTGGATGTGGAATAGGAGCAAGGCTATGTAAGTTCGAAAGGAAAGAATCATTGTCTGTAGGTGTTGGTATGATATCTCGTGGTGAAGTAGCTCTTATAGTTGCAAAAAAGGGAGCACAGGCTAATATTATAGATACTGAATTATTTTCACCTATTGTAATTATGATTGTAGTAACGACACTAATTACGCCTTTATTGTTAAAAGTTGTTATGAAAAATAAAAATGAATTACAAGACAAAAAAATTACTCATGCAATTGCGAGTAAATAGCTAAAAGCTCTCGCTTATGTGAGAGCTTTTTATTATAAAAATACTAGAATGAAAATAGCTAATAAAATCAAAAAACATTATGTTAGAAGAATATATAACTTAGGAGAAAACTTTATTAAACGTTTACTTGATTATTTTCTTCTAATAAGTTATAATATATTGAAATTAAAGGAGGAGATAATTATGAATTTGAAATTAAATGAGAAATATAATGGCTTTATATTAAAAAAGTCTGAAGAATTAAGTAGTATAGGATCAAAAGGATACCTATTTAAACACGAAAAAAGTGGTGCTAGATTAGTATTTATAGAGAATGATGATAGCAACAAAGTTTTTTCTGTAGCTTTCAAAACAACACCAAAGGATAATACGGGAGTTCCACATATATTAGAGCATTCTGTTCTAAATGGTTCGAAAAAATATCCTATTAAAGATCCTTTTAATGAATTAGTTAAAGGTTCTTTGAACACATTTTTAAATGCTATGACTTTTTCTGATAAAACTATGTATCCAGTAGCAAGCTGCAATAATAAAGACTTTGCTAATTTATGTGATGTATATATGGATTCAGTATTTAATCCTAGAATTTATGAAACTCCGGAGACTTTCTATCAAGAAGGTTGGAGATATGAGATGTTCGACAAAAATGATGAATTAAAAATTAATGGAATTGTTTATAATGAGATGAAAGGTGCATTTTCTGATCCTGAACAAGTACTTATGAGATATGGACAAAATATTTTATTCCCTGATAATACTTATGGTTATGAATCTGGTGGAGATCCTGTTTCTATTCCAGATTTAAGCTATGAAGCATTTTTAGGCTTTCATAAGAGATTGTATCATCCATCAAACAGTTATATGTTATTATATGGAAATTTAGATATTGAAGAAAAATTAAAATGGTTAAATGATGAATATTTAGTGAACTATGATAAATTAGATATTGATTCAAATATTGAAATGCAAAAACCATTTACAGAACAAAAATATAAAGAAATTGAAATTTCAGTTTCTGAAAATGAATCTATAGCAGATAAATCTATTTTATCGTACAATTTTGTGTGTGGAGAAGCGTTAAACACAGTAGAAACTACAGCGATGGAAGTTTTAGAATATGTTTTATTAGGTTCACAAGGTGCAGAGCTAAAACAAGCTTTGATAGAAGCTGAGATAGGAAAATCAGTATATGGATATTTTGATGGAGAAATATTACAACCTAACTTAAAAATTATAGCTCAAAATGCTGATAAATCGAAAATTGATGAGTTTAAATCTATAATTGATACAAAATTAGTTGAAATTTCTGAAAGAGGAATAGATAAAAAAATATTAAGAGCTGCTATAAATAGATTTGAATTTAGATCTAGAGAAGCAGATTTTGGTAGAGCTCCAAAAGGCTTAGTTTATGGAATTCAAATGATGGGAACTTGGTTATATGATGATAATAGACCCTTTGATTATTTGAATATAGATAAAATATTTGGAGAACTTAAAGAAAAAGTGGATGGTAATTATTTTGAAGCATTAATCAAAAAATATCTTCTTGGAAATCCCCATTCAGCTATAGTAGTTGCAGTGCCTAAAGTTAATTTATCAAAGGAAAATGATGATAAACTAGCAGAAAAATTAGCAGAATATAAAGCATCTCTTAGTGAAGATGAAATTCAAAAAATTGTAGATTTGAATGTTAACTTAAGAGAATATCAAAATACTGATGATACTGAAGAAGCTTTAGCAAGTATGCCTGTACTTAACAGAGAAGATATAAAAAAAGATGCAGAAAAATTAATTAATGAAGAATTGAAATTAGGCGATATTAAAGCTTTACTTCATGAAACAAATACAAACAATATTACATATATTAAGATGTTATTTGATATTAAAAAATTCAATTTGAAATCTACTGCATATGCTAAACTTGTTTCATTATTATTAACAGCTATAAATACAGAAAAAAATACTTATTCGGAATTATCAACAGAAATCAACATAAATTCTGGAGGAATAAATTTTTCTACATTACATTTACCAGATAGAAAAAATTCAGAAGATTATGTTGCAAAATTCACTGTGAATGCAAAAATGTTCCCGGATAAAATTGAGAGAGTATTTGAATTAATTGATGAAATTTTATTCACTTCAAATTTTGATGATGTAAAAAGATTGAAAGAACTTATATCTGAGCAAAAATCAGCTATAGAGGGTGAATTTATTAGGGCAGGACATTTATTGGCTATGACTAGATCTGCTTCTAATTATTCAGCAGTTGCAAAATATATGGATGCTACAAATGGAATATATTTCTACAATTTTTTATGTGAAATCATAGAGAAATTAGATTCTAATCCTGAAGAAATAATTTCTGAACTTAAGAAAACAATTCAAACCCTTTTAGTAAAAGAAAATTTATTGATTTCTGTTACAACTGCAAATGCAAATGAAGAAGTTAAAAAAGTTGAAAAATGCATGGAAGCAATAGAAAATAAATTATCAGTAAAATGTAGTGAAATCTTTGAAAATGACCTTGTAATTGAAAAGAAAAAAGAGGGATTTACTTCATCAGGAAAAGTTCAATATGTTGCTATGACTGGAAATATTCAAAATCATGGAAGAAAACCTTCAGGAGCTATTAAAGTTCTAATAGCTATTCTAGGTAAAGACTTCTTGTATAACAATATTAGAGTACAAGGTGGAGCATATGGTGCTATGGCAATTGTAAGAAATGATAATGATATATGTTTTTCTTCATACAGGGATCCAAATTTAACAAATACAATAGATGTTTACAAAAACATGTATGATTATATTAAAAAGTTAGATTTATCCAATGAAGATTTAACTAAATACATAATTGGAACTTTTTCTGGTATGGATATTCCTATGACACCAAGAGAAAAAGGAGAAAATTCTTTAATAGCACATCTTGTAAATAAAAGCTTTGAAGAAATACAAAATAACAGAAATGAAATGCTGAATGTAACATTAGATGAAATTAAAGATTATGCTGATTTAATAAAAGATATAATTGATGAAAATAATCTTTGTGTTGCTGGCGGTGAAGAAATTATCAATGAATCAAAAGATTTATTCGATGAAATTAAACCATTGCTTAAATAATTGAAATAAGGTATAATAGTTGATAGGTATGCGGAGATGAATAGTCTCCGCATAATTTTCTAAAGGAGTAATTTTATGATTAATAAGTTAAATAAAATTGGTCTTACGGATTCTGAAGCTAAAGTTTACCTTACATTACTAAAAAGTGGACCTATATCTGGTTACGAAGCAAGTAAACGTTCAGGAGTTCCAAGATCAAAAATATATAATGTTTTAGAATCTTTAACGGTTAAGGGGTTTATACTTTATTCTGAAATTGATGAAAATTTTAAATATACTGCTGTTCCATTTGTAGAAATTTCTGAAAAAACGAAAAGAGAAACTGAAAATGTTTTAAATGAATTAGAAGAAGAATTAAAAGATTTTGATAATAATACAGAATTAGACTATATATGGCATATAAAAAAATATAATAATATATTTGCAAAATGCCGAACTCTTATTAATTCAGCAGAAGAAGAATTATTAGTGCAAGTTTGGGATGAAGAATTAAGTGAAATAGAAAAAGATTTATTAGATGCAGAAAAAAATGGTATAAAACTTGCTGTTGTATATTTTAGTGATAAAAAGGCTGCTTTTAAGAACTATGTTAATCACGGTCTTAAGGAACAGAAAATAGAGGAGTTTGGTGGCAGATGGATAGCCATTGTAGCAGATAATAAAGAAGCTATATTTGGTCAAATTTTGAATAAAAATTCAGCTGAAGTTATTTGGACAAAATCCAAACCAATGATTGCTATGGCTGCGGAATATGTAAGACATGATATGTATTTCTATAACACAGCCCAAGCATTGGAAGAATTGATGAAAGAAAAATATGGTGTTGAATACAAAAAGATTAGAGATATATTTTAATTATTATGCGAGATTCCTTGATAGGAGTTTCGCTTTTTCATTTTACTATTAATATCATTTAAAACTAATAATTTATGTAAACTCCATTCGGGTTCTATGAGTTCAGATCTTTTTCCATCACCAGTTATTCGGTGAATAATAACATCTCCAGGTATGATTTCCAAAGCATCACACACTAAATTAGTGTA
>Ga0193963_1001700_pt1 | contig 10782 bp, 21 predicted proteins | sample FB_6_MG_FD_140359 | JGI IMG/M metagenome (GOLD analysis project Ga0193963, IMG submission 140359) | Microbial mat bacterial communities from the Broadkill River, Lewes, Delaware, United States - FB_6_MG | ecosystem: Environmental > Aquatic > Freshwater > River > Microbial mats | place: USA...
AATACCGTTTTGGAATAAGCATTGGTGGTTTTATGCCTTTGACATCGCTCTATACCTTTTAATCTCAGCTTTAATGCTTTCAATAGTCGGGTACTGCTCTTTTAACGATTTATGATTAGCCTCGCACTCTAACCACGTAACATGATCAGCTCCAATTTCTTCAATTAACCGCTCCTTATATTCTGCACGCTTTCCTGAGTTTGGCACATTGCATGAATAGCATTGAATTCTGAGGTTTTCTAGCATAAATCTGCGGGGATCAACTTCTTTAGCTGGTATGAAGTGACCAACATGAAAAGCCTGCGGAGAGTCGGTACTCTTTTGCTGTAATCCGCACGTATAGCAAGGCTCGCCAGCTCTAAGAACATGCTTAACGTAATAGTGAATAGCAGTCCTGAGATTATAATAATATCCGTTCTTACCTGTTCGCTTCTTTATTCGTTCTTTGTCAGCTATGAGCTTTTTCTTTTCGTCTCTTATTTTTTTAGCTTGAGCCCTAATCCTTGCCAGATCAGTTTTATCATTAGCGTATTTTATTGTGTGATCATAGCTACAAAACCATCCAGAAGGCGTTTGTATTCCGTTATCTAGCGGCTTTTTTAGTTTGCAGTATTTGCACTTTTTCTGATTATGTTCTTTCATTCATAACCTCGACCGATGGCCATGGAACAAATACGCCAAGCTTCTGCGATAAGTGACGAGACAACACATCATAGATCTTGCTGTAGTCTGCCCTCTCAACTTTAGCCGTTGATTTTTCCTTTACTATAACTTCTTGCAGTGGCCTCCATAAATGCTCTTTTACTGACTCCATCGTCCAAGGTATATCAATGTCCTGCTTTAACATCTTCCTCATATCGAAACCACCTGCATTAAGTTCATCTGCTAGTAGCGTGAAATATTTATGAAGCGCTGCGTTCTGAGTTGTCGAACGCTGCTTACCTGTACTAACAACCACCTTCAAGTATTTGTGTTTTTCATACTGACTTTTAATATGCTCTATGTACGCGTTAAGGCTTTGGTCTGAGTTTATTATTGTAGGTTTTGTCATTGTGTTACCTCTTTACCTTCTTTTGCTTTGGCATTGAATATAGATTAATCGGGGGAAAGTATATCTCTGGCCATTTGATCATATCATCACCTTTTCAATTTAAATTCGTTTATCGCTTGAGAGCATTGGAGTAAATCCCTCAAACCTTTTGCCAAATATAGACTTGCACAACCTTGCAGCCTCTTCCTCACTTTTTCCAGTCATACTAATCATGTTGACTGGAACGCCAGACACTATTGGAGTATAGAGTTTTGTTAGACTTTTCATTAGCCACCATATCCGCTATTTAGATCCTTAAATTGCATGTATCGACCTATAAACGAAGTATTTATAACACCTATTGGCCCATGCCTGTTTTTACATACGTCAAGCTCACAAATTCCTTTGTACATTGTGTCTGGCGAGTAAACTTCATCACGGTACATTGTCATAATTACGTCAGCCTCTTTTTCTATCTCAGAAGCGTCTGACATATCACCCATACCAGGACGCTTGTTAGGCCTGCTTTCAACATCTCTTTTTACTTGCGCAAGAGCAACAACAGGTATATTCAACTCTCTAGCCAAGTTCTTTAGCGTTCCTGTAACCTCGGTTACTTGGTCTGTTTTGTTCTTTCTTACATCAGAACCCTTTATCTTTTGAATGTAATCAACAAACAAAATCTTAATGTCATATTTGAATTTCCACTCTCTAGCTTGTTTGACAAGTTTAGTTATGCTTATCCCTGGCTCATCGTTAATATGACAAGGCCTACCCTTAACTAACGACACCCCCGCAGTTAATTTAGGCCAGTCATCCTCCTCCATCTTCCCTGTACGCATCTTTTGACTATCAACTGATCCATTCATACTGATAAACCTTAAACCCGCTTGTGCGTGCCCCTGCTCGCTAGAAATGATACCGCTACCTTCTTTCACTGCATTGGCCATGTTTAGCAGTAAAGCAGTCTTGCCCATTGCAGGTCTGGCACCTATGACGATTAGATCAGTTTTATGAAAGCCTCCAAGACAATCATCAAGAGCTTGTAGCCCAGTACTTATTCCAACTATGCCTTGACTCTCAAATGCATCCTCTACGATTGCTAGCCCAGCAATAACGCATTCATCAAGTGTGTGAGAGTATTTTGCCTTTGATGTGTCAATCGACATTAAGTCGCTTATAGCTTTATCGATTGAATCAAGATCATCGTTTTCCGATAAATTAAACTGCAAACTTGTAGCGATATTCATAGCAGTTCTTTTTTTGAATGACTTGATTATTATATTTTTATAAGCGTCAAACCCACTGATTCTTGCAGCGCTTTCTTTTGATATATCGATAGCCAGTCTCAGATGATCCTGCCTATTACCTCTCATCAGGTCGCCAATAGTCACAATGTCCGCTACTTGTCCGCTTGTTATTAGTTGACTTATTGCCCCGTATATTTCACCAAGCGCTTCGTATTCAAATTGATTAGGCGTTAACTCGCAATCCTGCATTAATGAGTTTTTCCTCATTAGGCATGCGATTATTTCTTGCTCCGCTTGTAAGCTCATTATTATTCTCCGAAAGCCCTTCCAGGTTTGTTTTCTTGATGTTGTTGATTAAATGATCCTGTTGTAGCAGTTATTATTTCATCATTCCATCTTTCTCCATTGAGATAAACCAACGGCCCAATTATGAATTTCTTTTCAGTTTGAGCATACGCAACTTTGAGATGGGATTTAATTTTGTTAAATGTAATCTCGTCAATCTTCATTGACTTCCATTTTAATTCTGACTTTTTCTTATCAACTTTCTTTGGGTATATATCCCAAAAAAAATCAAATGGTATTTTATTCTTTTCATTATTACCCTTATTAACATTATTGTTTGTGGTTACTTGTTGGTTACTTGTTGGTTGGCTGTTGGTTACTTGTTGGTTGGTTTGCTGGTACGAATCCCAGTTACTTATTGATATTATTGAGTATTTTGTGGTTGGATTGATGGTTAAAATTGACAGTGTTTCTAGTTTTGACAGCGATGTGCGGACGTTCTGCTCTGTTAGCCCTGTTGCCGCTGAAATTGCCTTTCTACCAGTAGCTAACTCGCCTTTTTTAAGATGAACAATTGCCTCGCCAATTAGTATATCGTACTCCTTATGAGAAGCTCTTAACAGGCAATAAAGGAATGTTTGAAGCAGTTTATGATTCTTGAATATAGGATTGTCTAATAGCTTCCTATGTAGCTGTATCCATCCGCTCATGTGGCCTCGGTTAATTGTGCTCGGTTTATGAAGAAACATGCGGCTCGCCTAACCGAGAAGACTGCTAGAGGTGATCAAGCCACTAGTGCCGCATAACGAATTATAGTTTAAGCTACCCCAGTATTCTAGCCTTTATTTAATCATTAAAGAGTAAGGAGCATACACCCCTTACCCTTTATATGACAGGTTAAAATTATCCGCGAAGCCCCTTAATTTTCGTTATTGAAATATCCTAAAACGGAATATCGTCGTCAAGGGCGTTTTCAGGTGCCGGCACATATCCTTGGTGTAATGCTTGCTGTTGCTGTTGTTGTGGCGCTTGCTGCTGATATGCCTGATGTGCTCCCTGTGGCTGGTTCTGTGGCGGCGGTGGTGGTCGATGTCCTTGCGGCTGTTGAGCATATCCTCCTTGCTGTGGCGGTTGATAGCCTTGCTGTGGTTGTTGCGTTGGCTTGCCTTCACCCTTGCTATCTAGCATCTGCATCTCATGCGCGACAATCTCAGTCTTATATCTATCTTGGCCGGTCTCTTTATCCTGCCATTTCTGAGTTTGAAGTCGCCCTTCAATGTAAACTTTTGAGCCTTTGCGCAAGTACTCTGCCGATATTTCAGCAAGCTTGTTAAACATAACAATGCTATGCCACTCAGTTTTTGGAACCATCTGGCCGGTGTTTTTATCTTTGTAGCTCTCATCTGTAGCCAAGCTTATATTGGTTATTGCTGAGCCTTGAGCTGTGTATCGTGTTTCTGGATCGTTGCCAAGGTTGCCAATTAATATTACTTTGTTTATTCCTCGTGACATTTTATTTCTCTCTATTTAATAGTTAATGTGTTTTTGCCTACGCCAATTTCGACACCTTCAATAGTTTCACCTTCTTCTAGCGCCTTAAGCGCCTTTAGAAGCTCTTTTTTATCTATTGATGATGTTACAGCTATTTTCTTGTATTCGTTCGGTATGGCGTCCTCGTTTGTGATCACAAGCACTGGCGCACCCTTTCTAATATTTGCAGACATTACGCCGTTGTCAATCTTTCCGCTTTTCAGTTCTTGCATATTGTACAGCAAATATTCTTTAAGCTTTTCAGCTTGTTTTTCTTTTGCCTTGCGTCTATCTGCAAGCCTTGTTTCTTCTGCTTTACACGCTTCCATCTCGCTTCTTATGTTAGCCAAAACATAAAGTATTGACTCTGCTTTTTCTTTAAAGTCAAGCTCTATCAACTGCATAGTGTCTTCAAGCTGATCAAGTGGCACGCCATCATCAATCATTGCTTGGACTTCTTTCATTGATTCTGTGATTTTATATAGCTGCATTACTTAGCCTCAAACTTAGATTGTAATTCAAAGTATTTATTGTCTAGCGGCCGTTTAGCTAACGCCACATCAATTTGCAATATAGGAGCCTCTCTATCAACCTTTTGAGCGGCTACACCGTAAACTTTTTGCATTGCCTCTAGTGTAGGGCATTGATCCATCGCTTTAATTGCGCCATCTATAAAGGAATCAAACTCTTCCGTTTTAACTAAAAATTCTTTATCTCTGTTATCTGCTTTCTTGAGATCATTCTCTAGCTTTGCAGCGCTTTGATAACTAACATCATCAAACTCGCCCATGAACACATCAGAACAAACACCAATAAGAGATAGGCACTTTTTCATTGCGTCAGTTAATGATTTCTTTGCATACTCGTTATCGATAATCATTTTCGATCCGTCAGATTTCATATATCGATATTTTGTATGGCCAAACTGAGTAAATGTGTTTTCTCTATTGCCGTGCCACATCTCTATTAATATAGTATGGTTCTGCTCCCATACAATTAGGTCGCCATCCTTCATTAATTCAAGACCATTATTTCCTTTTGTCATAATAGGTTTAGTATTATCAAATCGCTCCTCTAATATCTTATAACCCCACCCTTCACCGATAGCCCCAAGACTCTCAGTAGCCAGCTTTACCATGTAGTTGCCGCTTAGTGATGTTTGTTTATTACCGTCAACGTTAGCAGCCTTTGTATATTTGGGATCTGTTTTACCAAAACTATCCCAAAGTTTTAAATTATCATTCATCTTCTCGCTCCTTATTATCGAGTCACTATAGTAATGATTTATGTTCTGATGTGGAAATACCGAATTGTTATAAAGGATTTAGTTTTTATGAATATTTAGTATTTCACAACATGAGCCAGCGAGATTATAGTTATGGCTCTTAAACAACAACGGAGCAAGGAAATGAAATTACAAGAAGGCGATTACGATAATAACTGGATTGAATGGAACGGTGGCGAATGTCCGGTTGCTGATGGGGTTAAAGTAGGTATTAGATTTAGAAATGGAGGCAAGGCAAAAAACTTAAACGGCTTCGAATTAAGATGGGATTACAAAGGAACGGATGGTGACATCATTGCATATAGAATATGCGAGCAAAAGCAATCACCAGAAGACGCACAAGCCGAAGATGAAGAGTTTGCCAGGATTGCTAAAGAGTCGATTGTGACAAAGCAGGAGCGATATCTACAAGAAGACGGTAAAGACCTGATTGATAAGTGGGCTGAACGCTACAATCAAGAAGAATTCCGATTGATTATGCTAGCTATGATTGAAAAGTACATGACTAGAATGGGTCGCAAAGATTCAATAGCGAGCGAGTGCAGGAAAATAGCAGATTTTGCTAACAGATTAGCGTTAGTTGAAGATGGTAGGAATTAACCACAAGCTTTGCGGCTTGCGTAGCAAGTCCATTGCAATAGCGCTTTGTTAGCTGAATGATTGAGGATTGATGATGATTAACGGAAAAGTTAGAGGCGGCCCACTTGATGGACAAGTGATTATTTCTGACCGTGACTACTGGCAGGCAGATGAACGCCCGAAAGAAGATTTACCATTAAGGCTCAGCTCTGGTGCTTTTAAGTGCGATAAAGCTGTTAAGACTGTGACGTATGAAAAAATATTTTATCGTAAAGGCGGCGCGCAATGGTATGAGTGGCGACTTTAAGGCAGATAACCTCGCAATAATGTGTTGCGAAGTAAACTGAAAAGCCAACACGTGCAATACACGAGATGGTTAAAATAACAAGTAACGAGCTAGCAAACTGTTAGCAATCACGATTAATTGCCTTGTTAGGCGGTAACTATTGGAGATAGAGAAAATGTTAGATGAAATAATTGAAGATTTTAATGGTAGATCAGATTTAAAAAAGAATGACGACAATTATATTGTTATTGATGATACACAAGTGGGTATAGAGTTTTGTTTTGAAAAGATGATGGATGGTAATCAGTTAATTAGCGAGGAGGCTATTACTTATTTATACGAAAACCATCCAGAGGCATACAAAGGGTTTTACGATAAACTCTAACCGCCTAACCCCTTAAACAAACGCCGTAGCGGAGCGTAGGTCGCTTTGCTTTAAATTGTTATATTTTATTGGAGAATATTGATGGCTAAGAATTTACTAACGCTGATCGATGAGTTTAAGAACGGTGCTATATCCTTTAGTGATGCAGAGCGCATCATTACTTTGCTGATTGATGATAGAGAGCAGACAGACCGCGACCTAACAAAGCTAATTACAGAGCGCGACCACTGGGAAGAGAAAGCCACAGAACTTGCCAATGATATAGGTGAAGCGCTTGGTTTTGATGTGGGTGAGCACTCTAATCTAAATTGTCCAGTACAAGAAGCTATCGATGGTGTTTACCATATGCGAGCACAGATAGATGAGTGGAAGAAAATATAACCCCGTAAACACGCGGGAACGAAACAAGCGAAGCGGCGTGCAGTGAATCGCCGTGATTTACATTGTTATATTTTCACGGGAAATACTATGAAAACACCACCGAAAAAACACATAAATTTGTGGAATGATTTACCTGAAGCCGAGCGACACAGATTGATGCCTAACATGATGGAGACACAGATTTTACATATTTGGCAATGCAAACAAAAAGCCATTGCTGCACACAAGCGGCACATGAAAGAGCTTAACGACTGGATGGCAAATATAAAACGAGATTTAGATAAAATATAACACTTTATTAGAAGGAATCCGTATTTTACCTGGTTATACGGAATCCATATAACACAGGAAAGAATAATGAGCTACAAAGAAAACGAAATAATAGGCTGGGCAATAGATAGAAATATCGTAGGGCCGTCAGGACAAGCAACACCAGAAGCGCAGATTGAAAAAACATTTGAAGAGGTGCAAGAAGTTAAAGACGCAATAGCAGAGATTAACATTGAGAACCTATGCGAAGAAATAGGTGATGTATACGTTACGCTAATCCTTCAATGCAAAATGTGGGATCTGTCAATGAATGAATGCATTGATGCTGCATACAATAAGATCAAAGACCGCAAAGGGATGATGATACAAGGCAAGTTTGTTAAACAGGTTAATATTGACAAGCTAGAAAATGCAGGGTTCAAATTTCATTCTAGCAAGATTTATTCATATATTTACAATCAAGAAGATAGAGATTCGATGATAAGTCTAGTAAATTCAATGAATCTCAAGCCATCCAGCGCGTTCAATTCTCTATTTAAAAAGTGGGAGGTGTCAATATCATGGAGTTAAACGAATGGCGAGAACAGCAAGGCTATAGCTGGCTAAAGCTGTCTATTGAGCTTGGCATATATGCTAACAGGTTAAACAGACTAAGAAGTGGCAAGTCACAGCCTACGGAAGACGAGCTGAAAGCTCTATTGAATATAACTAAGACGAAGGTCGATTCGTTTCGTTAGAACTAAACGGTATTTCCATAATAGAGTTTAGTGGATTAGTATTTAACACATGGGGCCGTTTTTGCGACACAAGGTAAAGCACTACAGATCAGATAGCTAAACCATGTACGAAATTCCAGCCAAAAACTGAGCCGTAGAAACGGTAGCAATGTACACCATAAAAGGAATAGAGCAATGAGTATGAGTATAGAAAAAGTTGTGGCAGCTATAAAGCAAGGTAAGAAAGTTACATTCGCTGGTTGTGAGGTTTCTGCGGAAGGGGTGGATTATGAATGGCAAATTCCCTCTCTAAGGGTTAACCATAGAAATGGCAGTTCTTATAAGGCTGGATATCGGGAACTTTTAGGCATGGTAATACATTAACTAATTGAAGGTGAATGAAATGGAACAAGAATATATGGTTGCATTGGTTGCAATTGAAGACGGGCACCCAGAATACGGCCCCGTCCCAATTACTGCAAATAACGCACTAAATGCTGTTGAAATTGCTTTTAGATTTCACCACTTCCCTACAAGTATGGTTAATACAGTTGTCGCCGTACAGCTTCCTGATTCAAGCGTGGCAATTACGTTTAACTATGGGACTGTTGGCTTTTAGTGCGTATGCACGGTAATTAATTGAAGGGAGTAGCGACAATGCTGATAGCTTTTTTATCGACTCTGATCATAGGGTTACTAATACTCCACAACATTATTGAGCACTTAGTAATGAAGGGTCGAATGACGGCGCATGCTGGTAACAACTTAATGAATGTAGTTCTTCCTGTTGATGCAGTTTTAATTGTAGTGCTTGCTGTAGTTGTTATTAACAAATAATTGAACGGTTTTAAGTTTTGTTGCAGAAAGGTTCGAAATATAAGAGCGGTTTTTTATTCCAAAACGGTATTTCCATTCAATGTAATGACGCGCTATTGTTAATGCATCAAACAACAACGGAGAAGCAACGTGAAATTCTCAACAGATCCATTTAACGAATTAAACATGGCGCGCAAGGATTTTCATAACGCACGTATGTATATATCAGATGCAAACGCAGGACTTGTCACAAAGTCGTTCGCGTTTCGTAACTTTAACAGTGCAAAGAAACGTCTAGCTGATATATGCAACAACGCACGCGGTATCAAGCCGCCTAAGCGACAAGCAGCCGATTATGATCTAGTCGTATGCGGTATTCCTTGTGGCGCTGTAATCACGTCATACAGCCCAGCATATCCTGCAAAACTAAACGCATTACCAGAGGATTGCTACCCAGGTGAAGATGCAGAGGTTGAGTTCTACATAGTAGATCGTCGAGGTTATCGTGCGGAATGGATTATGGATAAAATGACTGATCGAGATTGGAAATATGCAACAAGTGATATTTTAAAGGAGATTGAGAAATGAAAAAAACACTACTAGACACACTATGCATGATCATACTGATTGCAGGCTTTACTGGGTGCGCTTATCAGTTTATAGAGTCACTGCCACCCGCTGATTGTGAGAGTCAGGAAGGCGGGTGTTAGTTTCACATAACCGCTGCAATATACGGCTTGTCCGTATGATTGCTTTGTTATGTGAGAGATTGACCGGAAAGGGTAAAAAAAATGCAAGTTGGAACATGGCAAACAGTGAGACACCATCTACGTAAAATCCTTGCAGCCCTGAAATTTCGACCTGAATTTACAGGTATCACTAGGACTGGTGGGCGAACCCGCTGGATGCGCACCTAGAGTCGGTTTTCTTCCGTGATAAACGGATGACACTACGGAAAGACGTGTAGGTAAGTTGCTAAACCGTTATGAGGATTCGCGCCCTACGGATCGAAAATGCAACATAGGGCATTTTACACATAACCATTCTATTTTGCGGCAGCTTTAGCTGTCCGAAAGAATGGGTTGTTATACGGGAGGATAGAACAGAATGCAGGTAACACACGAAACAAACGGCGAAGGCTTGCAAGAATACCCTGTAAGCATTCCAGTGAAAGACGTTAATGTTTATAGGCATGATAGCGGAATGATGGTACAGCATGATTATAGCTGCCCTTGCTGCCGTGAAAACCACGCTGTACTTGATTTAAGCTGTGGACTTATGAAGCCTTGCAGAAAGTGCGAAAAAGATTATGCACTAATTAAGCTTGATAAGCGCGCATGGTGGCAGAAGATTTTTAACGTATAACCCCAAGCACAACGGCTAGTCCGTTGGTGCGTTTTGTTATGTGATTATTAATTAAGAAGGTGATTTTATGAGTGAAACAGTACATTACAAAGGTAAGTTAACCCCAACAGGTAAAACATTGGCAGAATTTGACCCTAATGCTAATGATATTTACGATCATTATTATGACGCTGTAGAAATTGACGGCATGATTTACACGGTTGAGAAAAAGGATATTGACCCAGACTACGACATATTTAATTCAACGAAGAACGAAGATGGAACGATTGATTTTGAAGTTAAATATTACAACGGCGGATGCGGATTTAACGAAGCTATAGATGAAGCGCTTAAAGACACATAACACTTTATTAGACTGATTCCGTATTTTACTTGGTTATACGGAATCAATATAAAAATAAGGAGCAGTAATGAAGTGCTGCAATAGAGATATGAAAATACACGACTCACGATACGGAAGTAGGATGGGTGTTCAGTTTAAGCGCAGGCGTAGGAACTGCGTAAAATGCGACAGCAGAGTTTCAACATATGAAATATCTAGCGAATTATTTGACCAATTAATTTCAATGCGCAAAAATACAGAGGATATTAAAACAAAACTTCG
>Ga0193963_1001701_pt1 | contig 10779 bp, 10 predicted proteins | sample FB_6_MG_FD_140359 | JGI IMG/M metagenome (GOLD analysis project Ga0193963, IMG submission 140359) | Microbial mat bacterial communities from the Broadkill River, Lewes, Delaware, United States - FB_6_MG | ecosystem: Environmental > Aquatic > Freshwater > River > Microbial mats | place: USA...
AGCCCAATCCAAGACCGTTTTTACCAATGTTTACATCTATTGTTTGAAACATTTTTTTGTTATCTTCATAACATTCTAGCTTTGCACTTGAATTATTAAAATCATCACTAACAACCAAGATTATTTGCTGTGAAGAAAACAATAAAATTTGTAAACTTGTAATAATTAAGAAACTTTTTATCATAAAGTATGGTACTATTACTATTATATGAGTTTAATTAATTTATGGAAAGAGTTATGAGTATTAAAATAAGAAAAGCGACAGATGCCGATTCTCCTTTTTTAGCACAAATGATGTTACAAAGTTCTAGAGCTGGTAAAAAGGTTGGTCTGTTTGATGTTATCTTTAAAACTTCAGATGATGCTAAAATATTAGAATTACTTGAAAAGCTATCTAAAACAACTGCAAAGAGCCATTGCCATTATAATAATTTTTTAATTGCAGAATTAGATGGACAGAGTGTAGGTAGTCTTTGTAGTTATGAGCCTAGAATATCAACTAAAGAAACATTTATAAAAGCATTAAATGAATTGGGTTGTCCTGATAATGTTGAGGATAGATTACAGTTTTTATATGATTGTGATTTTGATTTGAATAAAAGAACACTTATGTTTGATTTTATGGAAGAGCTAGAAGGGTTTATTGATGTTGGTGTACTAAAAACATTGATGCAAAAGTCTTTACTTACTGCTAGGTTAAAGGGTTATAGAATAGCTCAAACTATAGTAGAGATAGGTTCTTTAGAAACACTTCTTTTTTATAAGAAACTTGGATTTAAGCAGGTTGAAGAGAAAGAGTGTGAAGAGTATAAAGAGAAGTTCGGTCGCAATGGCTTAGTTCTACTCTCAATAGAATTTTAGGGTTTTATATAGAACTCTCAATTCTATCCCTTATCCCCTCATTACTTGCTATTGCTTTAGCACTTTATTCTAAAAATGTTTTATTATCTCTTTTTGGCGGTATAGTCTTAGGTTTACTTATTCTAAATGACTTTATATTCTTTGATACATTTGAAGCATTGTTTACTCTTTTTTACGAGTTACTCACTACCCCTTGGATTTTAAAAACACTAGCCTTCTCTATACTAGTTGGTAGCGTTATCTCTTTAATTGAGAAGAGTGGAGGTGTTGCTGGTTTTATAGACTATATGCTACATAAAAAAGCTCTCATTAAATCCCCTAGAGGTGCTTTGGTCTTGAGCTATATTATTGGGGTTGTGATTTTTATTGAGTCTTCTATTACAGCACTGATTGCTGGTGCAGTAGGAAAACCCTTTTGTAATAAATATAAAATACCCCATGCAAAATTAGCCTTTGTATGTGATTCTACTTCAGCCCCTATAAGTTCTTTAATTGTTTTAAACGGGTGGGGCGCTTTAATCTTAGGTCTTATCACTGCACAAATCTCATCTGGAATTATAGAGGGTAATGGCGTTAATATCTTGATAGAGTCTGTTCTCTATAACTTTTATGCGATGAGTGCTTTAGTTGTTACATTTGTAGCAATCTGGTTTAGTATTGATTTAGGGAAGATGAAGGGTTTAAAGTATCAAGAGCAAAAGCTATCTGAACAGGTAAATAAGGCAAGTATGTATTTTATGCTTTTACCTATTATTTGGATGGTCAGTTTTGTATTCATGTTTTTATATATCACAGGTGATGGAGATATGCTTGCTGGAAGTGGTTCAAGCTCTATTTTTTATACTTTAGTGTTAACGCTACTTTTAATGTTTATTTATTATGTAGTAAGTAAAAATATGTCGATAAAAGTTTGGGGTAAAACATCTGTATTAGGTGCTAAAAAATTGTTTCCAATCGCAATGATACTTCTTTTTGCATTTGGTATTGGTAAGGTGACAAGTGAGCTTCAAACAGGTTTATATCTTGCTTCGTTGGCTGATGAGATATTAAGTGTACATCTTTTAGCGGGACTCATTTTTATCTTAAGTGCAGTTATAGCATTCTCGACTGGTACATCATGGGGAACTTTTAGTATTATGATTCCTATAGCGATTCCTATGGCAGTTGGTATGGATGCAAATGTTGCTTTAGCTATTGGTGCGGTTATATCAGGTGGGGTATTTGGAGATCATTGTTCACCTATCTCTGATACAACCATTATCTCATCTATGGCATCAGATTGTGATGTGATTGAACATGTTCAAACTCAGTTACCATATGCTCTTATAAGTGGCTTTATAGCATTTAGTTTATTTATTTTACTCAGTATTATATAACTCTAAGTTGTACTTGTTAAAATTTAATAAAGATAGAGAAGGAGAGTAGCATGAAAAAGTTTTTTATTTCACTTGTAATATTAAGTATGGTTCCATTCTTACTTTTAGGAGCTGAAAAAAAGTACGATAAAGTTGTTAGATTTTCCCCTTTAGTTTTTGACTACGATAAAATGGATAAAAATAGTAAGTTAGAGTTTATAGAAGTTATTGAAACTATTCAGACTTATCAATCAAATAGTGAAAAAATGAAAGTAGAGATACAGTACTTTTCAAATGAAGATGGGGAAGAGAATGCTGAGACAGTAAAAGATGAATTAACTAAAAATGGCATAAAGAAAAAAAGAATTAAATACAAATCTTACTACTTAAAAGGTAGTGATAGTAATATAAACAACGTTAGTATCTCTCTTTATGTAAACCTTGATCAAGATAAAGATAAAGATGGCGTTATGGTAGCAGATGATAAGTGTCCAAATACTCCATCAGGGTATGAAGTGGATAGTGTTGGATGTGCTATACCAGATAAAGATCAAGATGGCATTATGGTAGCAGATGATAAATGTCCAAATACGCCACTAGGATATGAAGTAGATGAGTCAGGCTGTACAGTTCCAGATAAGGACAATGATGGCGTTATGATAGAAAATGATATGTGTCCAAATACACCTCAAGGTTATGATGTTGATAAATTGGGCTGCACAATACCAGATAAAGATGAAGATGGCGTTATGATAGAGAACGACAAATGTCTAGATACACCACTAGGGGAAAGAGTTGGTAATGATGGATGTTCTTTAAGTACGATTAGTATACTAATTACAGATAAGCAGACTATAAAAATTTTAAAAAAGAATGATCGTGTAAAAAAGAGTCAGAAAGTACAAGTTCAAACACTATACTACAATGAGAGTGGATTTGATAAAGACTCAAGAGAGCGCTTAGAGAGTTTGTTTATAAACTTAGGTAAGTAGTTCTTTGAGATAACCTCAATGCTTATCTCATTGAGGTCTTATTGTTCTAAAACAGAGTTTATAGAGTAGCGCATATCAGCATCTAGATTATCCATAGAACTTAACATCCATCTTAGATAACCAGCATCACTTAACGCCACTTCTCTTAACTCTTTACCCTTATGCTTTCCAAATCTAAATGTTTTGATGAGGATTGGTGTATTTGTTAAATCTACCATCTTCTCAACTGGGTTTTCACCTGGGTATTTTGCCTGTACAGCTTCACGTAGTTTAGATAAAAAGAGTTTTAAAACTAAAACATCACCTATAGCATCATGTGCCTTTACTACAATTCCTAGAGCATCAGCTTCTTTTTTTTCTTGTTTATATAGTTCCATCTTGTAACGAAAGTATTGGAGTCTGTGAGCTTCCTCTTCATCAAAGATATGTTTAGCTACACGAAGAGTATCTATCACTTTCATCTGAGTGTTAAAACCCTCTTTTTCTAACATACCTATATCAAATGGAGCATTATGAATTATCATATAGTTCTCATTTGTGTTTAACTCTTCTAAACGTTTATATGCTGAAGTTTGTGTACATGTGGGTTTCCCCTCAATCAAATCAGGTGTGATCCCATGAACCTCCATAGCTCCAAAGCTGATAGGGATTTCAGATGAGTTAAACTCATTGTGAACCTCTACCTCTTTTGAACCAAGAACAATGTAACCTAGTTGTATGATTCTGTCTTTTTCACCAGCACCTGTTGTTTCTGTATCTAAAATTATATATTTTGCTGCCAAGCTTTTTGCCTTATTCTATTAAAAATCTATCTATCATATACTCTTCTTCTACATGTAAAAACTCTTCACTAAGCTCTATAATTACTAAATCATCTTTTATCTCATAAGTACAAAACACAACAAATCGTAATGGATATATTTGACCAAAAAACTTGAAGTTCTTTACACCTAAAGGCTCATTAATCTCTTCTAAAAGATCAATGATATAAGAGATGCTTTGAGGCGTATGTGAGAGATGTAAAATCTCCATTATTTTCTCAATATGAATCTCCATATAGAGATCTTTGTCATCTTCAATATAAGTATTGTAGATGGCACGTGCGAGATGCAGAGCATCTGCACTTAGAGGTTCACCTAGTAAAGTTTGTTTTTCTATTACATGTATACTCATGATGTAAATATAGTCATTTTGTGATTAAAACCTACTAAATTACTTTTTACTTATATAGTTTGCCTTGAATGTTTGCGAATTTTGAGGATAAACCTTTACCAAATAGGCTACTAAATTTCCTTTCTTAAATGTGTAAGGGATCGTTGTCCGAATTTTAGAGTCCTTATGTGCATTAAATGGGACGAGTAACTCAACAGTTTTAATCTCTGCAGAACTATTTGTTATAGTGTATTGTATCGTTGTATTGTTTCGGTATTTATCATCATCTTTTTCTACAAGTGTTTGTTTTACTTTTAAGTCAAAGTTTGTACCAACTTTTAATTGTATTGGTTCATTTTTTGGGGTATGTTTAAGTCTTGTTTGGGCGAGTAAAATATTTTGCTCATCCAGTTTTGAATAGATACGTACAACACCTTTTGGGAGTGCTATATCTAAACCTGAAATATCTATATACTGTGTTACATCATTTTTGTTTTCTCCGTGAACATAATGGGGGTTACTCAGATATGCACTATATCTTCTTTGAATCTCTATATCACTTTTATCTATAAACTTTATCTGAGTTTTTTCATTGTTTAGAAGATTTACTTTTGTAGGTACTGAGTAGAGGTGATACCCCTCATGTGATTGCTCAATTATCTGTTCACTATCTGCCATTGGAGAAGCATACACTTTGTTTGAGCGGTAAACTTGAGTTCTCTCTAAGTTTATATCTCCCGCTAAAACATTGAGACGAGTATCTTGAAAGCTTTTACCTGAACGGTTATCTATACTTATCCATCCATTGAGATGAGCAGTGTTGTCTGAAAGGTTTAGTATATAGTCACTTTTCCAAGATATTTTGTTTATAAGATAATCAATCTCTAAATCGGTATTTAAAGTTCTATTTGTTTGTATATTCCAAACTAAAGATGGTTTAGTTATAAGCTCTTTAGGGATATTTTTAAAGATGATATCTTTAGTTTTAGTACTTAAGATTTTCGAATTGGCTGTTTTGACTAAGGCAGTATTTGTAGAGTGTGATAAAAGAATGGCGTTTATCTTCTTAGTACTACTTTTTCCTTTTATTTGAACTTCAATAGTCTTACCTATATGTGCATCTAAAAGCTTTTGGAGAGTGAGTTTGTCAAAACGGTATTGTTGTGATTTAAGAGTGATTGCATCTGTAAGTTTTATATTGACTGAGTCTGTATCGATTGTGTTTGCTACCCCCTCATAAACTATCTGTGTATCGTTCTTGTTAACACTGAGTGAGCGTTTTTCATGAACTAAACCTATCCCTCCATTGTAGACAACCAAACTACTATCTTGTATATTTTTTGAAAGTGTTGCACTAAAACTAGAACTACTTAGTAAAAGGGAAGCTAAAATTCCTAAAGATAACTGTTTCATCTAAAACTCCTTGTAAAATATATGCTACACTTATATAAAAAATATAAGGTAACACTATTTGATTACTTCACCACTTCTTTACCTCTTTTTTCTCGCCTTTATCGCGACTCTATTTCACCTTTTAGAGAGTAAAACAAAATTTAAAATCTTCAAGTTTGTACCGGCTGTTGTGATGATTTATGCTTTTAGTATGTTTTTGGCAAGTATGAACACATTTGAGTACAACGAAGAGATAAACGCCATATATAAACTTACAAAAACAAACCTACTCCCTGCTATGCTTTTTTTGATGTTACTCCAAGTTGATTTACGACACTTTTTTAAACTTGGAAAAACACTACTTATCTCCTATGCTTTAGCAGTAAGCTCAATAGCATTTGGTTTTATAATAGTGGCGTTAGCGTTTAGTTTTGATGCAGATATGTCAGGAGCATTTGGTGCATTAGCCGGTTCTTGGATGGGTGGAACAGCTAATATGATAGCAGTTGGTTCAGCACTAGAGGTTTCACAAGAGGCTTTTGGCTTTGCTCTTGTAGTTGATAGCGTTAACTATACTTTATGGGTGATGTTACTGCTGTTTTTAGTCCCCTTTGCAAATATATTTAACCGTTTTACAAAAAGTAATGAAAACTTAGCCTATCTTAGTGAGATAGGGTGTTCGTGTACTTTGGGTACTAAACGCTACTGGTCTTTAATAGCGTTTGCACTTTTAGTCTCATTTATCTCTCAACTCATAGCTGAAAATATTCAAGTGATAAACAATACAACTACAGTAGTTGTAATTGCATCACTTTTAGGGGTCTTAGGCTCTTTTACAAAATTGCGAGAGATGAATGGTTCGAGTGAAGTTGCAACAAGTATGCTCTATATTATCATAGCCCTCATTGGCTCAAAAGCTGTCTTTGATAGTTTTGATGGACTTTTTGTGTATGTTGTAGCAGGATTTATTATCTTAGTAATTCATGCAAGTATTATGGTGATTGGGGCAAAAATATTTAAACTTGATCTCTTCTCCATAGCTGTAGCTTCTCTCTCAAACATCGGTGGTGTTGCCTCAGCCCCAATACTTGCAGCAACATATAACAAGTCTTTGGTAAGTGTAGGTGTTTTAATGGCAATCATGGGGTATATCATCGGAACATTTGGTGGACTTCTAGTAGGAAATATTTTAATGGGTATGGCAAAATAAAAGGTAGCGTTTAGATGAAAAAAAGAACAAAGATATTAGCAACAATAGGTCCCGCATCAAACTCTTTAGAGATGTTACAAAAACTGATGTTAGCAGGTGTAAATGCTTTTAGACTAAATTTTTCACATGGTACACATGAGGAGCATTTAGAGGTTTTACAAAGAATACGAAAAGCTGAAGAGATTACAGGGCTTTTAGTTGGAGTGTTGCAAGATATTAGTGGACCAAAGATTCGTGTTGGAAAGCTTGATGAGATTTTTCATCTTCAGGCAGATGATATTATAGAGTTTGTAAAAGAGGATATTTTAGGGCATAAGGTAAGTGACAATTACTATAAAACATGTATAAATCAACCGCAGATTTTAGACCAGCTTAAAATTGGTGAGTATATCTATTTGTATGATGGGATGATTCAAACTCAGGTGATTGAGATATCAAAAGGGTTTGTAAAGGTAAGAGTTGAAAATAGTGGACAACTTACCTCTAAAAAAGGTGTGAATTTTCCAAACACACGCCTTGGAATAGATGTACTAACAAAAAAAGATCGTGAAGATATACTGTGGGGGATTCAAAACGATGTAGACTTCATGGCTATATCTTTTGTGCAAGATGCCTCAGATATATATAACGCTAGAGATATCATAGAGGAACACAATGGTAAGGTGCAACTTTTTGCAAAGATAGAAAAGTTTGATGCGGTAGAAAATATAGATGCTATTTTAGAAGCGAGTGATGGTTTAATGGTTGCTCGTGGTGATTTAGGGATAGAGGTTCCATACTACGAGGTGCCTTCTTTACAAAAGATGCTTATCAAAAAAGCAAATGAGGCATCTAAACCTGTTATAACTGCTACACAGATGCTTATCTCTATGACAGAAAAACAAAGAGCTACCCGTGCTGAAATAAGTGATATCGCAAATGCTGTTATAGATGGTACAGATGTAGTTATGCTCTCAGAGGAGAGTGCAGTGGGAATTAACCCAGTATTGGCAGTGCAAACTATGGTAAAAACTATTCAAGGTGCAGAGAAGATTTACCCTTATGATAAGGTGGATGAGTTTACAGTGAAGGATGCTACTGACAGTATTAATCAAGCTGCAGTAAGACTATGTGCTGATGTTGATGCTTGGGGACTTATATGTCTTACTGCCTTTGGGACTTCAGCGAAGAAAATAGCCCGTTATAGACCCAGACGAGATATTTATGCAGTTGTTCATGATGAGAAGGTTGCACGATATTTAACGCTGAGTTGGGGTATAGTTCCTGCATTTTTGGTAAAAGAGGATTCTCTTGGTCAGATGATGTCTGAGGTGATGAATCAAGGTATGTCAAGAGGTGTGTTAAAACTTGATAAAAGTTATATTTTAACTGCAGGTGACCCTGTTGGAGTTGCAGGGAGTACAAATATGATTAGAATAATTAGAGAGAGTGAAATGAGGTTCTTTAAGGAGATTCCTAAGAACTAAGTTTATTTTGTATGCTTTGAGAATCTATCAATAAGTAAATCATTGAATTTTTCAGGCTCTTCATAAAATGGAAAGTGGGAAGAGTTCTCAAACCAAATCATCTCTTTTGTGGGGGTAGACAAGATATTATAGTACTCCTCTACAAGTGATGATGGGGTATCCATATCGTGACGTCCTGTAAAAAAGTAGATAGGAACATCTATAGAGTTAACACTTTCTCTAAAGTCAAGATACCAAATATCTTCATCATTAAATAGCGTTTGAGAAAAACTCCAACCAGCTATAAGTTTGTTTTGCTCATTTGAGTATATATCACTCTCTAAAAGAAACTCTTCAATCTCTTCTGAACCTGATTTAGTATAGAGTTCACCACCATAGTAACTTATCCACTTTATCGTAGTATCATAACCTGAATCATCAGTATACTCTCCATCTTCATCAGGACGATTAATAGTTTGAAGTTCTTTAATAGCTTGTGTGTTATTATCTTTGAATGCCTCATCCAGAGCAAAGTCGTAACCGAGTTGTTCATTCTCAATCAGATCTACCACTTGTCCAACATTTGCTAAAGCATAATAATCCTCAGGAAAGTTTTTGGCTAGTATAGTACTTAAAATAGTTCCAGAGGAGTGAGCAAGAAGAAAGATTTTTTCACGATTAAATCGTGTTTTTAAAGTTTGTGTGAGTTCATAGGCATCTGCCATAAATTGATTAAGTGTCATACTTCTACTGTGTATACTAGGTGAGTAAGATTTTCCCGCACCTCTTTGATCCCAATTTACTACTATAAAGTGATTCTCTAGGATTTCATTGTATTGATGCAGTAAGGGCATCATAGCAAAACCAGGACCACCATGAAGTACTAGGAGTATTGGTTTTGAGATATCTTTACTTTGAAGTAAGATAGATTGTTTAACGCCACCAAGGGAAATTGTTTCTAAACTATCTATAGCTGTCGTTTTATCTGTATCACTTGTTGTTGATGAGGTGTTATCTCCACAAGCACTAAAAAGTGTTAAAGCAAGCAATATATAAATGAATTTATTTTTGAATGCTTGCATATTTTTACCTTTAAAAACTAAAGTGTTCTTTTTTAAACTCTATAAACTCAGTAGCAATTTTCTCTTTTTCTAGTTTGAGAGTTTTGAGTGCTTTTGGATTTACTAAATACCAGCCTAATACTACATCAACTTTATCACCTTTTTGAATTTTAAAGTCATATGTTACGCTTCTTTTCTCATTCGCTTTTATCATAGTATCTTTAAGTGTTGTAGTCGCAGCCCAAGGCATAGCTGGTTTACCATTATGACCTATCACTCTTACAAATATTTCATCTTTTAAGTGTGTTATTTTACCATCTCTAGTTACAGATACTTTTAAAACAGCTGTTCTTAGTGGGTGAAGTAAAAGAGCATGAGATGTACGGTTGTCAATGTTGATAATAAAATTGTTAATTTGGCGTAAGAGAGATAAATCTACATACTGCGTTAACATCTCAGAGTGAAAGTGACTTCCTGCAAAACCATGAAAAGTATGTTGTTTTCTCTCTTTTAAATTAGAAACACTTCCATCAACTTTTGGCATATGACAAGAGACACAATTAGCACCATCCATCTCATTGTCAACATTTGTTGAACAAACATTTAGTTTATGTTTATTCATTTTATGAGAATGACACCCTATACAAACATTTCCATTCATCATATGCTCATTACCTTCAGATACAATCCCATGATATGGTGAGTCAATATGATTTTCTAAGTTACCAAAAAAGTTCTTTGGTGTACTTGTCATAATATTTGTATTGTGTTTAGGGTGCTTTTCTATACTTTTAATTCTGTGACAATATGCACAACTAATTCCAGATTGTTGCGTTTCATTTTCAGCTACTACAGGAGCTTTTTGCCCCTTTGTTTTCATAGCATCAAGATTATCAGCTGCTGGTGTATGACATTTGCCACAAGCGTAACGATCTTGTTTTAGGTTTTGTGGGTGTTTTGCCCATACAGCATTATGGATAGGGTCTTTTTGCGGCGTTGAGTTTGCATGCATAGAGCCTAAGAACTCTTTATATATTTGTGGATGACACGCTTTACAATCTTCGCTTGAAGAGTACTCTCTTGCTTTATCATTTGCAAAGATTGTGAGTGTTAAAAGAAGGAGAATAATTAAATTTTTCATATAAGGATCCTTGTGTATAATAGATTTGATTGAATTATAACAAAGATAACTTATACATATATATAGTGACTAAATTAATTTTTAGCTACATATCTTAACCATAAATACCCAAACATTCCTGCAAATAAAGAGGCAGCTAAAACACCAACTTTGGCTTGAAAGATAAGTTC
>Ga0193963_1001706_pt1 | contig 10766 bp, 8 predicted proteins | sample FB_6_MG_FD_140359 | JGI IMG/M metagenome (GOLD analysis project Ga0193963, IMG submission 140359) | Microbial mat bacterial communities from the Broadkill River, Lewes, Delaware, United States - FB_6_MG | ecosystem: Environmental > Aquatic > Freshwater > River > Microbial mats | place: USA...
AGTGGTTATGGTTTTACAATCATGAACGGCCACACAAAGCCAATGGCGGCAAACCACCATTGATGGTTGCTTAACTTCTACGTTTGGCGTCAGTTAAAAATGGGAGGATTACCATTCAAGTTAGCATCATTTTCTGTAGCAGTTTCCACTCTCAAGTGATCGCCCAACCTCATAGCAGAAAGGCGCCCAATCCCCTTTTCTCCAAGGTAAGGGCTTTTACTTGCCTTACTCCTTATAGCTTCATCTACAGCTTTCTTTCTTGAAGATGTGCCAATTACTAGAAAGCTATTCTCTAAATCCCTCGCAGACATTCCAGAGCCAGTATCTGATATCGTTATAGTGCTGGAGTTGTAGATATGTTGTAAGGCTTCTAGAAGACTTTCTGGTGTTTGACAAGATTCAATGGATTCTTTGGCATTAGCAGTGTGCTTAGCATCTAGATTTAAGTTCTTAATTGCATACGTTTTATGCTTTTCTAGATTCTCTGGATCGATTTCCAATCTGTTCGTGAGGGTTAGAAAAGCATTTCTACGTAGTAGAATATTAAACTCTATGGAGACGCCGTTCTTTGTGCGGGCATCAAATCCATTTTTTATAAGCTCGTAGAAAGCAATAATATCCGAACTGATTAGTTCTGAACCAAGCTCCAGTACTGCTCTTGCAGAAATTTTGAACACTAAAAGGCTCCTCCTTGGATTAAATTCATAACCTGCTGATCTATAGTGAACAGATTAAGCAGGCTTGATCTTCAGGGTCTTCATCTTCCTGTTGGTATCTCAATACCTCTTGCCATTTCTTTTCATTTACAGAGCTTGTCTTACTTATAATGCCTTCTTTTTTCTCTCTTTCTTCCGCACGTGCAACCACTTCATCGAGGGTTTTACCTTGTACCCAGGTATAACCATTACCTGAAGTCTGCTCTATCTCTTTAGCTTTCTCAAAGAGCTCCGGGTGATATCTTTTCAGCCCTAGCCATTCATCTTGTCGTTGAAAAAAGCAGAAAAAACAACCGGATCTTGATCTCCATTTGTAATATGCAGGGATACCAACACTATCTTCTAGAATCTGGAAAATATCATCCCTAACTAACCCATCTTCTATAAACGGGAAAACAGCTGTGATGTTGTCTTTGTTGCTCACATAACCTTCACGAAATTCGTCAGCTCTGATTCCTACATAGCTAATAACGGGGTCTTCACCAACAAACTCTTCAAAGGGCTTTATCTTCATTGTTCGAGTACACCAGCGCTGCCTAGCGGATGGTAAGTAGTCGTTGTGTAGCTTCAACCAGTGAGAAAAGCCGCGACCACTGGAAAGGCGAGTAATCTCCTTTCCTAAGTAAGCCTCCATTTTATCTAAAAAATCATAGACTTCTTCTAGTTCAGCACCAGTATCTGTAAAGAAGTACTCAACTCGAGCATGTATTTCTGGGTAGCGGTCTTTGATATAGATAGCTAATGCAGCGCTGTCCTTGCCGCCCGAAATGCCAAGGACATGTCTCTTTTTATCAGCTATTAGAGCATCCTGGATGTTGCTTTTATTGGCCATTCGAAACCCCTTTCAGCGTAACCTTTTCGTCCTGTGAGTCAGTTGCTTTTGATGGACTTAAGAACTCATCAACCAGCTCCGCAAGCACTGCTAACTGTATTTCATGTTTGGTGTCTCCATCTTTCAGGAGGGAAACAATTTCCTGCTTAATATCTTGAATAGCTGTATGTTGTTGCTTATCGATCGTAATAACGCGATCTAAAGGCGCCGCCCCTTTCTTTAATGACTTGAGTAGAAATACATCAAAGTCATCTGTTGTTTTTTGCTGATATCTATCGTGATGAATTCTTAATGTTTCTAAATCAAGAAGCCTTTTGGAAAAATCACTTAGTCGAACTTCTGCTTCAGCACGATTACCATCTGTCCACTTAGTTGGCGGCTTGTGGCCCAGGAACATAAGAATATTTTGGAGCCAGCTTTCATCATCTATGTTGGTCTTGGTGAGACGCATGAGAAATGCCTTCAAGCCATCTACATCGACGGTATACTGCTCTAAGTCTGAATATCGCCCAATAATTTTTCCTCTGAGCTCTTCGAAGCTAGAGTATTCGATGTGAAAGGCTTGCCCTAATAAGCTTTTTTGATGATCAATTAACTTAGGGTAAGCATGTTTCAATTCTCTGAGAGCGTTTCTTAGTTTCTCTGCAAAGCCTTCTAACTCATGGGAGTCAGATGTATTACCAAACTTGTATCCTAAAGCTTTAGGTAATTCAGAAAACAGTAAAGCTTCTGGGGACTTCGCCAAGTTATAAGCACTTCTCACAGCTTTTGCTTCTTTTGATAAATCTGAAGATTTCGTCTTCAAAGTATACTCAGGAAGCTCTGACATAAATTTTGCTAGAGGAGATACAAGCTGTACAACAGTCCTTTTGCTCTTCGAGCTGAATAGAGCCTTTGAATATTCTTCATATATAGAAGCTTTCAATCCTTCAATTCTAAAGCGTTGAACAGTGAAAGATTCTGGTTTTCTTGAGAATCGCTCTAAATGATCCGGCTGAATTGAAGGGATATATTTTCTATCTTCATACAGAGCCAGTTCGTGCCGGTCTATTAGATACGCTGCAAAGTAAACAATCGGTAACAGTCCCTGCTTAATCCCATAGGGAGGTGCAGTAAGTGTCTTTGTTAATTCACTAAAAGAAAGTGGGCTATTCTCAGTTGAAGCAAAGAAGTCCCTTATTGCACACCATGTGTCATAGAATTCGGAGCTGACTTCTGGTTCAACAAATTTATATTGACCCTCTACTTCTTGATGTAGACCTGTAGCTTTCAGAACGGCTCTATAAATAGCCTTCTCAGGGGGAAATTTATCAATATCGAGGTCAATACTAGATTCATTTTTTAGCATAGCCGTCAGAAGCTTATTTCTGCCAGCAACAGCCTGACTGGAAGGCTTATCGCGGTTGATCAGCTCATTATGTATTGATGGCGCATGCGAATAGATGGTTTCGAATATGCTCGAAAGATTTTCCTGTAATTTCCGTTTGTTTGTTATGTCTAGTTGTTTGCCCTTCCAAAGCCAGTGATTGCTCTCAGGTTGCTGAAGAAGCTGTTCGAGTATTCTTTGTTGAGCTGCAAAGACAGAGTTTTTGCGTTCTATAAATTCTTTCTTTGCGATTGGATCAGAGTTTAACTCTTGATACTGGTTTTCTATTTGGGTAAGAGCTTGGGCTTCAATGAGCAATTGTTTTAATCGAGGAGTGTTTGAGCACAGTGCAATAACTGCAAATTCAGACTTAGAAGCTGAATTGCTTTTGATATTGACTTTGTAAATGGCTTTTTCACTTAGGACATAAGCAATTGTTGGCTCGTCAAACGTAACTTGATCTAGCTCTTCTACAGAATCTAAAAAAACTGGAACAAAATAACGAAGAGCACCATTCTGTATGGTGTAACGTCGAGCTACCATTGGGTCTACATATGATCCACTGTTTAAGGCTTGTGCTACTGAGAATCCCCGTACCTTGGATGTTTCATGATGAATACAAGACTCTAGATCGAAATCACTACCTTGCCATACTCGATACTCGGAGTTGAATTTTCGATAGTTTACCAGCGATGCTTTTTCTAAGGCTTGAATAGCAGCGATAAACTTTTTACGAGACCCACAGCAAGTCTCTAGTATTGGATCAGATGCCTTTAAGCCCCGCTTGGAGCCAATAACATTCAGTAACCCTATGGTTTTAAGTAACTCTAATTCAGTACTAGATTGTTGATCAAGCCTATCAATTGCTGAAGAAACTTCGAGCCATCGCCTATTGGTCATATGATCGCCTAAGACACCTGCACGGCTACTCATGAAGTAGTCAAAGATGTCATTAGGCATGATGTACTCATCGACGCTAGTTAGCTGTTCTAACAGATGTTGAAAAGCACTTTCTTCATGGCTTGAAAGATAGCTAAACAGGGTTCTTTCGTTTTGAGCAACTTTCTGACAAAGAACCGGTAATATTAAGGCTGTTAGTGGGTGTAATGGATAGCACGAAGAAAGTAATTGAGTTGCTTCATCGATTGTAAGGCCATGAGGTAAGGCATGTTCTTCATGCAGCGCTCTAACAATAGGATCAATATTCGAGTTAATTTGAGCAGTTTCTTTACTACTTAAATTAGAGTGAATTGCATTACTCACTACGCGTAACGTTTGCTCAGATGACTCAAGAAACGGTATTTCTTCAAACCTTCCTTGAACCTTTGACCATTCGTGTTTAAGTGTATCGCCTAACCCTTTAGCATAGTGTTCTAGAGAGTGGTGAAGGGATACAAATAAGTTGAGCTGTACCTCGTGTTTAGAGCAAGCATGCTCCGCGAGCTCTTGTAGTAGATATATGTCGTTAGCTTCGGACTGTAGAGCTTCGAACTCCAAAAATTTACCAAGCTCATCAATGCATATAAGGAGCCCTGGGCAGCTTACTTTTTTAGACGATTGTAGGTGATTCTGTACATCTTTGAATGCGCTGATTACATCAGAAGTTGATAGGTCTTTCTGCTCAAGAATAGCCGCTAGCTTATCATCTAGTTTTCTAGAGGATGTTTTATGTTGAGACAAATAATTGGCGAGAGCGTCTTTCAATGAGCTTAGTAAGCTATGAGCTAAGCCTTGATGTGAGCCGGTAACAAGTATATTCAGGTAGCCCGTAGTTGAAGCCAAATGAGCATCGAGGTTCTTTATCGTACTTGGGCTACTTGGCTCAAGGATGCTTAAACATTCATTGTTTGGAGTACTTAAAACTTGAGAGAGATAGAGAAGAAAAGATGATTTACCGGAACCATAAGGCCCAACTAAAGACCAGGAACGTGGGGTTTGCTCTTCATTTATTGTTTCAACGAAGCGCTGGATCGTATTAACGGCTCTAGATGTAGGAATGTACCCTTCTGCTAATTCATTGGATTTAGCATCACGTTCAATGTTGATTGATCTAGTATAGCGAGAGTTTACTAATACCTTTTCAGTTAAGCTCATGATGTAACTTCCTGGTTAATTCCTGTGTAGTACCTTCTTAAGTACTCTGCGGCTTCAACATTCCCTGTCTTAAATATTTGCAGCTGACCAGCTACATCTCGAATCTCATAAGTATTTGGAATTAAAGAAATCATGTCTTCAAGTTTGTTAACAACATCAGTTTCTACTAATCGAAAGATGGCTCCAGGTGCAACCTGGTGAGTACGTGAGTACATGATTTGTTCAAGCGGTATGGATGTTGTGTTTTGAGTTTCAAAAAACTGAGTGACGGCAAAGGCAAAAATGGCAGCTGGTAACTGGTCACGATAGTTTGGAGTGGAATCATATCCGCTATGAGTGTTAGTTATGAGTCCCATGACAGAAAATGGTGAGTCTAATGACTCTTCAGCAGGTAGCTTTCCATTAACTTTGCTCTTGGTATACATTCTTGTGAGCGCTGAAATATCATTTTTTAAAGTACTTGGTGATACTTTGCTCTTCACGTTCTCACTTACATATTCTTTAAGAGCATCTATTAACTCTGTAGTTTCAAAGTGAGACTTATGAAATTTATTAAAAAACCAAAACCATGTCGTTGCTTGCTTTGGGTTTGATGCTAGAAGCCAGTGTAAAAGCCATATTGTCGCTTCGTCCTCTAGGTAGGGATCAAGTCCGGTTCCAGGATCAAAAATTAGCTCACCTAAATCAGTCGGTTGATTAGAGCTAACTTCAATAAGTTGGCAGGCCCGTAACCAGTAACGAATGGATGACACCATATTCTTACCTACCCCCAATTGAACAGTCGCTTCGTCAGATTCGAATACTGAACAGTCAGCTTTTAAAGCAAGAAACCCTTTTGTAAGCCATCCGTATCGAAGTGCAAACGTTTCATGTCGGCCAAAGGCTGTTGTTTCAGGGGTTAGCTGCATTGATACTCTCTACCTGTAGATTACGAAGTCCGTTTAGCCTATTGCTGTAAGAAACAGGAAATATAGGCTCTGTCCATGCCAAATAAATTAACAGATGAGTATATCAGTTCCTCGTCGTAATGACGGGTTTTATGAGCGTGTTTTAGTCACCAAAAAAAACTTTTATATTCAGATATATCTGAATATAAAATTTTAAAATTCTGCTTACTCAATGGGCTTATTATTTTAGTTGAATCAGCTGGAAGCCTTTGAGCTATTGATGTTTGGTCTGCTATTACTTTGATAAGAGAGATTTCTATATAAATAGCAACTGTGAAAAAGTTGCGATATATCGATAACTTATTGTTTAGTAATGGGCTTTTGTGGTTTGCGTTGTCCTGTTTTTAGTCATATCCTGACTTTAATTAGTCATTTTTAGGTTATCGATATGACCCCTTTTGGCCGCTATCTGACCACATTGCGATTAAATCGTCGGGTTAAACAGAAAGAGTTAGCCGAAGCATTGGATGTAGATCCAAGTTACATCAGTGCTATCGAAAGCGGTAAAAAAGCCCCTCCTTCGAATAAAGCAATTCAAGAGATCGTCATTGCTCTGAAGTTACCCAGGGATGAGGAGCTGCTTCTAGTCATACCAGAGGTTCAGGTGTTCATTTCATTGATGTCTGACTGGGAATATGAGTCATTCTAGGGATGATGCTTTAGTAGTGATTTTCAAATTTTTATTAATAAAACAAACTGTTAATGTGCCTTGCTCAATTTTGAAGCTATGATGATATTTCTTTGGACTTTACTGATTTTAATGCGGTGTTTAAGTTAGTTTGCTCAAGTAGGTGAGGTATTCTGTTGTAGTTTGTTGTATTGAATTCTCTTTATTTGGCTTTGAGTATCTAAAAATAGGGACAGTTATGATTGTAAACTTGCCAAATAGCTTATCTGTGGAGGCTCTACTGAAGTTTGATGCAGGATCACATGAAGCAATTGATGATGATCTTTTGGAGCCATGTTATTGCCCTGTTTCTGCTGTAACGGAGTTTTTAAGGGGAAGAAAGGATGTGCTTCATGGCTCCAAAGGAAGTGGAAAAACAGCTGTCTTTACTCTGCTTCTTGAAGGTTTTCTCAATTTTACTAATTCGAAGGGGCTTAATCAGATATTAGTGCCGATAAGTGAAGATGTTGAGTATGTTGTTGTTAAGCAGCGAACTGCTCAATATCTTCAAAGTACTCTTCCTGATGAGGACTTAAGATTTCGGTTTCTATGGGAAGCCTATATTCTCTATAGAGTAGCGTTAAGCATTCATAAGCAAGACCTCTTACCAATATCGCTGCGTGAAGATTTAGATGAATTTATCGAGCTTTTTTCTAGATCGTCAGGCAAGCCGACGATTATGGAGTTTTTGGGGGGCTCAAAGGTAAAGGTATCTTTTCGTTTGGGTACAGAGAACACTTTTGTTGCGGCCCCAGAATTTTCTATAGATCCAAGCGCAATAGGCCAAAGCGTAGAGTCTGAACAGGCTCATATAATCAATTTGGATGCAATTAAGAAAGAACTTAGTGAAGTATTGAAGGCCCAAAATTCAATCGTTTATGTTCTTGTTGATAACATCGATAAGTTTTCTGAAAGAGAGGCATACAAAGTCCAAAGATCGATGGTTGATGGGCTTATGCAGGCGATTGAAGGGTATAAAGGCATACGGAATATCAAGGTCAAAGCATTTATCAGAACAGAACAATATAACAAAACAGATCATGCAAGTCTGAGTGGACAAGATAAATCGGGACCTAGAGCAACCGAGCTTCGGTGGTCTGAATCAGATATTCGACGTTTGATAGCAAGGCGAATCAACTACAACTTCGATGCAATGTTTGGTGAGGATAACCGCATTCAGTTCAAGTATGACGAGGATGACTTTTACAGTGCTAAGGGCGATGATCATAAAGGTATCATGCTAAATGTTTGTAATCTGGTAAGAAGCATTTTTGGAGAAACCAACGGATCTAGGAAAGATAGAGAAACAAGCTTTAGTGATCATAAAGCTAAGGAGCTAATTACTCTCTTCATGCCGAGGAATATTGATCATTTTGAAGTGGATGGTGAAGACTCATCTCAACAGATATTTGATTGGGTTTCGACTCATTTCCAGCTGGCAAACGGTAAAATTGTTCCAAGAACTATAATAGTTTTTCTGGAGAATGTTGTGAGATGTAGTATCAGATATTACGAAGAAAATGACGATATTACATTAGTACTTAAAAACGAAAATGATGAATATCCCCTGATGACACCGGGTTCTGTATCTAAAGCTTTTGGGCAGACTCAGGAGCATGTAGTGAATGGTTTAAGAACTTCTACCACTCATAAGCCTTGGCAACGGAGAATCGCAGCTGTATTTCCAAATGGGGGAACTAAGGCGCAACTCACATCATCCGAAATCAAACGAATAACAAAAATTAAAAATGATACGGAACTTCATGATTTCTGTGCTTATTTGAGGCACCTAGGAGCTCTTAAACGATTAACAACTGATACCCCTAGAGCTCAAGAACAGGTTTATTCAGTGCCTATATTGTTACAAAGGAACTGGGTTAAAGAAAATGAAGATGTGTGCGATTGAGATAATTTAATTTTCGGGGGGATGGGGATTACCGTATATTATGAAGTTAGAGTGGCTGTATAAGTAGCCACTCTATTTTTACTCAGTTCAAAGTTAGATAATGTAGTTTACTCGTTATCATTGTCTTGATTTTGAGTGCAGTCTGAGCCGCTTTGGTACTCCAGGTGATTAGGGTTTAGCTGATTAGAATGGTTATCTAAGCTATCCCAATAAGCATCGTTGTTTGGATTCATGCTGTCACTTCGATCATCGTTTGGTGTTCTGCTCATCTGTTTGTTTCCTAGTTAATTAATTTTTCTATTTGGGTTCTTGGCTGCGCCGATTTGTCCATTTCGGTGAGCACTGGTTTTGTTATTGCCTGTAGTGCCCTTATTGGTATTTCTTGCATCAGCTCTTTGGTTGTTTCTACTGCTTGGTTTAGTCATGGGACCTCCCTTTCGTTTGAATGAGCTTGCACAGTAGGTGCTGAACCCCCATATTCCTAATAAACAATAGGAAACTACTAGTTAACTTTAATTAACTCTCATGGAATCAGAGTCTTATGAACCTTAAAGAAATGCTGGATGCTTTAACGCGTGATCAATCATATGATGACCGTAAGGTGCTGAATGGGGCCGATTTGATTAAGACTGCTAGTCAATTTGGCCTTAATTATGATCAGATTGCAGAGTTATGTGGTGTTTCGAAGACAACTATTTCCCATTGGGGTAATCAAGATAAACAGCAGTTGCCTAGGCGATCTCAAGTGGAAAAGTTACTGAGTCGAATTGGCTATGGACGATTCAAATGTGAGCTTGAACCATTGAGTGAGGCAGCTATTAAATACCGAAGAGGAGTATCGGCTATCGTTGCCTGTATTCTTCTTCTAATGATTCTTGGTTCAGTTTGGTATGTTGCTTGGAAGCCGTGTTCAGACAACTGGGAAGAATGTAATGCTTTGCCCTGGTATGAGAGACCTTTATTCATCCCTTATAGAATCAAGCAAAATATTGAAGATTTTCGAGAGTATAAGAAGCAAAAAGAGCAAGGTACTACAGAGCAGCAATAGGTATGAGATTTTGTTCGAATCACAGGGTTCGATATGAGATATTGGTTACTTAGTGGAGTCTCATAACGGTTGATACTCCCTGCTATTTCGGAACTCTTCTTATCGCACTAAATGAGATTCGACATGTAAGTATTTACTTACTGTCTAGTCCTGATATAGGTTGACACTTTCCTATTCAAATTACCTGTAGAAGGCCTCCATTTCTGGTAATCAAAATACGCCTCCCCATTTTGTCTTCATGTGAGCATGCAATAGTGCAATAAAGTGCAAGCAGCAGCTTTCCCCCCAATAAAATGGGAAAATACTCAGGCCGAAAACTAGACTCCGAAACACATGTTCACCTATTGCCTTATCAACCCTGAAATACGCTAAGGCATTATAAAAAATATGAATGCAGCTAAGTAAGATACTGTTTTTTACAATCTCATTGATGGTCATAGATTTTTTGCCCCTACTAGGTCAGCAAACTACACATTGCAGTCCTCATTATCTTACTGTTTCTTCATTAGTTTTATCTCTAATGAGATTTTTCCTTTCAGGTATGAGAGAACAAAATGAAACGCCCTGTAGTTAGAGTGATTTTAACTTCATTACAGATGAGAAATGACAGGTCGACTGTTGAACTAGTTTTTAAGATACTCGTTCATTCTATACTCATCAGTCGAAGTGGTGATTTGTCTGGGCAACGCTCTCTTATCTCCCAACTGACATTTAGAACCCTGATATTAAAACTCATCCTTTAATATGGCTTATGTTGGCCTGTGCTGCACTGTAGCTGGCGATTATTTATCTGGTCTTATGGCTTGCCTTGTTGTTAAAAATTGCTTACACGGCGTCTGGCGAGGTCGAATTTCTTCCATATGTTGATCAAATTGCCCTTTTCTTTCATTTTTAGTCGTTAACTTCCCCTGCCATCCGTTATTTCTCTCTGGCTGATCAGTTTTCTTGTTTACGCTCGATAGCCTGTAATCAACTCAACAATTATTTAATTGATTACTTCTGTTCATGGAGCAATGAAATTTAACCATTTTTATTCATGTCGTTATAAACCTACTCTGTTCCAAACCTTAGAGAGCACGGAACTAATATCGGTTTTATCTCGGAATAATGGATAACAGATCAACATGAGTAACGATTTTATTTTTGCGATTAATAGCGTGGGCTTTGATGAACATTATCAGCCCTCAGAC
>Ga0193963_1001708_pt1 | contig 10761 bp, 18 predicted proteins | sample FB_6_MG_FD_140359 | JGI IMG/M metagenome (GOLD analysis project Ga0193963, IMG submission 140359) | Microbial mat bacterial communities from the Broadkill River, Lewes, Delaware, United States - FB_6_MG | ecosystem: Environmental > Aquatic > Freshwater > River > Microbial mats | place: USA...
ACATAAACTCTCTTTTATAAATTTATATTAACTATTATATATTTTAGAAATTAGAATACCCTTAGGATTATCTATAGTATATATCTTGGCGTCTTCTTCCTCATCTCCACCACTATTAATATACTCATATATTTTTTTAAACTCTCTTGATATAAATTCAGCCTCTTTGTCTTTTTGTAAACCTCTATATATAGATACATCCAAATCGTAACTGTATATATCTCCATTTGTTTTATTAATAGAAAAACCAACATCACCTAACTCTACTAAATATTCTTTAGAATTATTAGTGATGTTGTTAGATATATTCCACTTCTTAAGTGTACTTTCTATATTATTAACTATATCTAAGTCGTACTTACCCTCATTTAATACTCTCTCTACAAACTCTCTAAAACCCATATCTATTTTTCTCATTTTTTTACTCTCCTTAATTTTTAATTTATTTAAATGTATCTAATTATAGTCTAATAAACTTAATTTAAACTTAAAAATATATACAATCTCCGTTTAATTCAAATTCAATTCTAAAATTACCTTCAATCAAATCTAAATAAGCGTCACTAGCTTTATCATTACTATAAAACTTAATTCCTAACTTTGTTTTTGTGGGTATTTCTTCTTTAATTTTATATCCTAAATCTCTAAGATATTTTTGGGGAGTTAATCTTCTTTCTTGTAGTTTTTGAACCTTTATTTTTGAACCTCTTATACCCTCATCCTCTTCAACAATCTTTTTAGGTTCTTTATCTTTCAAAAGAACTCTAAAATCCATAGAATTTATCATCTACCTATCCTTAGTCTATTTTTGATATGCTTAATAAGTTTTTTGATACCATCAGCCTTTATAATAACCATATCAGCATCCCAATCATCATCTTTATACATTCTATTGTGTTGGTTTGAATATCTTTGTATATAATCCTCATAAGTTATTTTAGTAGCTTTATTGAAAACATCTCTAAAGTCGTTGAACTCTTCATCATCTTGACCAAATTCCACATATCCTCCTCTGTCATCGTGAACTTCATACATATCATCTATATATATTATTGTACAATTCTCTTTAAAGCCATGAAATAGAGTACCTAAGCCAATCGTAGGGTTACTCTCATCTAAACCTAGGGATTGTCTTTTTCTTGCTAATTTCTTAGCTCTCATCTTTAATTTAGAGGCATTTTTCTTTTTTGCTTTTTCTCTTTTTATAGCAGTTTTTTTATTTTTTACTATATCAGCTGGACTCATTTTCTTACACTTACCATCTTTTTTTTCGTAATTTAATGCTGGTTTTCCATCATCATCCATACATATTTGTTTAGTAACTTTTTTATAGTTTCCCTTGTCATCAGGTATCATCTTTCTAATTTTTTGAAGCTTAACCTCATTTATTTTCATTAGTTCTCTAAAGTCATCCATCTAATATCTCCTTTTAATATATTTATAAATAATTATATAAAACCAAAATTAAGGATGTAAATGTTAAATAAAAAATTAGAAGAAGATTTTAAGAAGGTCTTTATAATCGACACAAACATAATACTAGATAATGCGAATAATATTTTCCAACTCTCACAAAATAACGAAAATTTAATCGTAATTCCTGAAACTGTATTAGATGAGGTTGATTCTAAGAAAAGTATTATGGGTGAAATTGGTTATCAGGCTAGACAATTTGCAAGAACTATTTCCGATATAAATCCTATCAAAGAGGTTAATAATGGATTAACCACAATCAAAGTAAATGTAGAGGGTATATCTTTATATATAATTTCTAAAGATAACTATATAACTGAGGGTGAAGAAAATAATATAAAAAATGATAGAAAAATATTAGAAATTAGTAACGATTTTATAAAAACATTCAATTTAAATAATGCTTATTTTATATCTCTTGATGTAATGGCTAGAGTTCGTGCTATATCTTTAGGAATTAATACAGAATTTTTCAATAATGGAGTAAAGGAAGAAAAATCAATTGAATATATTAAGAATATTGTTGTAGATGAACATCCAAAAAATAATACAGATATATTGGAAATTGACCCAGAATACAAAATTAGTGATTATTCTTATGTTATAGATAATGGAGCATTTAAGAAAGTAGCTGTTATTCAAAATGGTAAGTTGGTTTACATAGATGATGAAGAATTAAATAAACAAGATGTAAAACCTTTAAATATAGAGCAAAAATTATTTACTCATGCTATATTGGATAATTATTATAAGCTAGTTTTATGTGAGGCTAAGGCAGGTAGTGGTAAGACTGCTATAGGTATTTCAACTGCTATGAGATTAGTTAGAGATAGAAATAGCCCGTATAAGAAAATTATGTATATTAGAAATTCTGTTGAAAGTGTTCAAAAAGGTGAAGAGATTGGTTTTTTAAAAGGTGGATTAGAGGAGAAATTAAGTATATACAATTTTCCTTTATATGATACTTTATATTTTATAGCTGGTATTCAACTAAAAGCTTCTAATCACAACAAAAATACTAAAAATACAATTACTTCTGAAATGTTAGAAGAAAAGGTTGAAGAGCTAAAGAGTAGGTATTCTATAGAGACCCAGTGGTCTGGTTCGCTCCGTGGACGTACGATTTCGTCAGATACTATAGTGATTATGGATGAGGTTCAAAATTTTAGTGCGGCTACAACACAAACAGTTCTTAGTAGAATGGATAAAAGTTGTAAAGTAATTTTAGTTGGTTCATTTAGACAAATAGATAATCCTTATCTAAATAAATATAATAACGGATTAAGTATTCTATTGAACTCAGCTCTTGAAAAACACGATGAGGTTAATCTATTTGCTGTAGAGCTTAAGAAAGTTCTTAGAGGCCCTATTACTGAATTTGCAGAGAAAGTTTTTAGCAAGGATTAGATATTTAAATAAGGGTATTGTTTATGCCCTTATTTCCTTAATCCATAAAGCATTCTTTTTCCTTTCAATCAATTTTTTACCATCAATATCATCTAGTTTATCCTCTTCATTAATTTTAAGTCTCTTTTCTAACTCTCTTAATAATTTAGTAGCTTGTTCTGTATCTAAAAAATAATCCTCAATTTGTTCATCATCTCTCTTAACTGAAATCATAATATCAGCATCATTGTTTAAACTTCCTATACAACCATAACCATAGGCTCTTATTGTTGTCATTATATCTCCTTTAGTGACTTTTTATGCTTTTTAATACTCTTCTCTAAGTCTTTGATAATATCTTCACCCATTTGAGACTTCGTTATATGTTTATTAACCACAACTTCCATATCACCTGAAGTATTAGCTCCATTATTATCAAGTTTGTTCCAAATTCTATCTATAATATTGTCTTGATGTTTATACTCTTTATCTAACAAAAAACCAAAACAGTTTGTAATATCAGCCATCATATCTATTTCTTTAATTTAATATCTCTAATTATACTCATTTAAACTTAAAACTATCTAAAATATCTTTAACACTCTTTATTTTAATATATCATCTATAGTAGGAGGTATACTATACCCTATCATATCTATGTTTATATTCTTTTCTCATATCTTTTACATAATCCATATTTACCTTACGCTCTTCTGTTCCATCATTCCAAAAGATGTTACAAGAATTTCTTCTAACTTTACCAATCTCACCTATATATCCCGTAGGACTTATCACTTTTTTACCTTTTTTCATTATATTCCTTTAATTTAATATCTAAAACTATAACTTTCTTACAATGACTTTGAAAGCGTTATAATCAACTCCTCAATCTCTTTAGGCATAGCTTTTCTATCTTCTCTTAAAAATACATCTTCATCATACAAAGACTTATTATTACTTTTTAGAAATTCTAAAGCCATTTCCCTTTTGTCAAAAGACTCCTTTATATCATCATATAATACTGTATATGTAATATGTCTTTTATCCTCTAACTCTTTACCAAGTCTTTTTATATAAGATATATCATCTCTAGTTAAACCTAACTCTTGTGGTGTTGTCATTTGTTAACCCTTTATTTTAATATCTCTAATTATACTCTTTTAAACTTAAAACTATATTAAAAATCATCTAAGATTAAAACTATAATAAAAACTTATAAAAAGTGAAATTTCTAATTAAAAACTCTTATAATAAAGAAAAAGAATTAAAAATTTTAAAAGTTATAAATTATTATATTCTCATCGTAGATACTTTTTTTAAATTTTCTTGCCTCAACTAGCTATCATTTCATAAACCTTTTAAATTTCGTATAAAACCACATTCTTACCAATTCATATAAAGAAGAGTTAAATAATATATGCAAATCTTCTTTTAATTTTACTATTTTATTGTTTGATATGTTTAAATCAGTTTTTAAATCTACTATTTTATTGTTTGATATATCTAAATCAGCTTTTAAATTTCCGTTAGAATAGTCTAAATCACGAACTTTTGATTTAAGTGCTAGAGTATCCTTTTCTACTAATAATGATACTCTAGCTTCAAAAGTCATTCCACCTCTACCTTCAACTTTACTAATTGATACACCTTTTACTAAATTTTCAGCTAGATTATTAACCATACGACTTCTAACCTCATCATCCGAAATAATATCAATCATATCTCTATATTGGTCATAAGGAATACTATACATACTTTTGTTAATTTCGGGTTCATAGGTTATGGTATCAATTATTATACCCTCTCGTGTATATTCCGATTTAACCTCTACAGAGTCGTTTAAATAATCTTCTCTCAATACATTTCTCATCATTGTTTAAATCCTTTCTAGTTTTCTAATGTTCTACATAATTTATAATATTTTGGATACTTTTTTAAATTATCCATATAAACAACAATTATAATTTAAACTCTCTTCTACATTATATATGGTTATAAAATTTATTTAGATATAGTATTATTTCTTCATCTTTTAAACTTTTTATAATTTCTTTTTGACATTATACACAGTTTACAATTACACATAATTTTATCCTTTATTTAATCTTAAACGAGGGTACAAAATACCCTCTATTAAAACTAACTTTATTTAGCTATTAAACTTGTAATCATAGCTTGAACATTCACATCATCTTTTAATATTTTTTGAATATTATTAAACTCTGTTACATCGTCACCAGTTTCTTTAGCTTCGTCTTTAAAAGCTTTAATAACTTTATTGACATTAGCAACACCTACACCTAAATCTTTGGCATTATCTTTATTCTCTTTTTGTAGTTTCCTAATCTTTTTAATATCAGCTTCATAACCTAGGTGGATTTTAGCGAACTCTAATATATTTTGAGCCTCCTCACTATCTTTAGTTTTCATAAAGTTATCCATCTTTTTTTGAAGAGGTGAAGCCTCTATATCATTTAATTCGTCCATTGTTCTCCTTTATTTGTGAAATGGTAAAAACTATCTAAAAATTCTTTGTATATATATTTATCTCTTAGATTAAAAAAGATAAAAGCAGATGTGGATGTGTATTTGTCAGTTTCTTGTGGTTGAGAAACACAAAAGTTTAAATTCACAATAAACCTAAGCTTATCCTCTTCCTCTTTAACACTCGCTATACAATTTGGATTAATGTAGCTATGATTTGGGTCGAATGGTTTAAACCAATCTTGACATATATTATCTATACTAGCTTTAACCTCGTTGAACTCTTCGTTTGAATCCATAAAGATAAACTCATAATCAGGAATTATATCCTCGTCTCTTGATTTGATAGAGTAGTTATAGTTAAATGTAATCTTATTTCTATCACTTTTGAATTTGATACTGCTTATATTTTTTAAATTTATATAATCAGCTTTAGGGCTATTAACTTTTAAAAAACTATCACCTAAACTATCTTTTATATAATTAATCATTTCATCAAATTCTTTTTGATTACTAGCTCTCCAAAAAATTGAATCTGCTTTTTCTATATTATTTTGTTTAATCGAATAATTCATACTGAATTTTATTTTTCTTGATTTTATAAGTGCCGTAATTGGGTCTTTCTCTACAAAGATACTTAATCTTGAAACAGCATCCAAATTTACCACTCTATTGTTTTTGTATTTAACGATATTCATTTTAATCCTTTTATATAATATTTTGACTTCTATAATAATTTATTGAGTCATTGAGAGTTTCTTTTTCTGATGAATCCCCACTAAAAGCTATATCATAGATATAGTCATCTATACATTTATTATTGTGATGAGATTTTATAAACTCTTCAAAATCATCATACAACCAATATTCTAGTCTATCTTTTATACCTTCATTCACAAACATTTCAAATACTTTCGTAAAAACAAATGAATTATCTTTTTGAAGTATTTCCTGTATTAGTTTAATTTGTTGGAACTCATCGAATTCCTCTAAAACCTTTTCTCTTGTTTCTTTTACTTGCATCTTTCTCCTTTTAATATTTAATAAATAAAGAACCTATTTTGAAGTAATGTAGTTCTTTATTTATTAAATATTTATAGCTTATGAAGTGTACAAAAATACTTTAGTTGTTAGTATTCCAAAAACATATAGCATTTGTATTATATATGGTCGATTCGACACAATTACAAATACTGAAAAATCTACACTTCATTCACTAAAGGGTATAAACCCTTAAAGATGATTACACTTGTTTCGAGGATGTTGTTATATCCTGTAATCTTGTAGATTTCTGCTCTTGGAAATCTACAAGATTTATGTACTAACATTATAAAAGGTCGATTCGACACTCTAGCTATGTACTTTCTTGTATGTAAAATACAGAAATTAATCTGTAATCATCTTTAAAGGTTTGTATCCTTTTTTATGTTATAATTTTACTATAACTTTACTTAAAATATTCTAAATTTACAACTCTTCTATGTAAATATTTTCTAAAGCCTCATCAAACATATCATTGATACATTTTATATGTTCTTGTCTATTTCTTTCAATTAGTTTAAGCTTTTTGGTTAAAGCTTCATCCTTATTAGTAAATAAATAAGAAGTTTTTAGAATTGTATCATAGTCTCTAGTGTTTTGAGAGCTATCAACTAATTTTTTGTTACTATATGTATATATTTTAATACAACTATTTATATGAGGTAATCCTGCACTATTTCTACAGGGTTCATTATTCCTAAATATTCCATATATTATTGTTCCATTTTTCAAGATTTAATCCTTTTATTTATAGTCTTTATATACCTTACTTGTATAATTTGTTTCTACTGATATTGAGTAATTACCTAAATCGACATAACAACCATCTTCATCGTATGACTCTGCAAGAAAACCATAAACATCACAGCCAAAATAATGTGCTAGTAGTTCATCTTTCCTACCTAGTGTTATTCGTATGTAACAATATTCGTATAATTTATATAGTAAATCATCCTTATCTTTGTACTCAAACTCAATTCTCACTTTTTCTTGGTACTGTTCAATTTCTTTATTATCTAGTAGTACATAAAAGTCTGAGTCTGTTCCTATTGTTAGTAATGCTCTTTTCATTTTAAATCCTTTGTTTTAATATTCTAATTATAGCTAATTAAACTTAATATAAGCTTAATTGTTTATAGTAATCCACCACTTTTCATTTCAAAAACTGATACAGTTCCATATATACTATTAGCATACTCAATAATACCTTTAAGAGCTTTTTGTTTTGTAGTAAATGGTATATCTATAACTCTAATATCATTTAAATCATATACTCCATAAATACCATTAGACATCTTCTCAATTACATAAGTATCTTTAATCTCTATACCGATTTCTGTTTTTTCATTGCTTGATAGTGCATTTTAAATCCTTTGTTTTAATATTCTAATTATATCCACTTAAACTTAATATAAGCTTAATTGTTTGATTGATTTTTCCAATTTGTTAATCCACCTAAAGATGAGTTATTAGATTGATGTTTTGATGCTCGTATCTTTCTCATAATCTTTCTAGTAGCTTGTGTAGTTTTATCTCCTACATTTATACCCAAAATTCTTCTAAATCCATACTTAGCATATCGTATTCTAGTTTTAGATTTATTAATACTTAAACCAAAATCATTAAATACATTTGATACTATTTCTATAAGATTGTTAATATCTTCGTGATTTTCGGTATTTGTACTTAATTGAATATCGTCAGCATAAATAGTCAATTTAAAACTTATATCTAAATCTTTATGATAATCTACCAAAATAGGCATCAAAACATCTAAAATAGGTACAAGTGATATATTAGCTAACATAGGACTTGTAATAAATCCTTGGGCTGTTCTTTCATCGTCTATTGTAAAACATTCATCAAAGTTTTTATAATCTTTGATGGGTTTAAAAGCTTTATTATCTTTATGAATAGAATCAAAGAAGTTACTTATATCCATCATAATTGTACTTTTAAAACCTATATGTTCTTTGGCACAAGTAACTGGACTTTTATTTTTAAGAAAACCATGCAAAAGATTTTTATTAGGACTTTCAAGGTTATTGAAATAAGTATATAGTTGTTTCAACATACCTCTTTGAGATGTCTTAAGTTCTTTTGACGGAATACATATAGTTCTAAATCCTTTTCTCTTCTTTGGTATTTTAGATTCTTTGTATTTTTTGGTTGGGGTTGGTTTTAAATTTGGTGAAATATCTTTGAATAAGTCTTCGTACTTAACCTCTTTACAATTTTTGAAGTTTATATCATCTACAGTATTCCAATTATAAAACCAAAAGTCTATTGAACCATCATCAAAGATGTACCTATCATTACCATATATACAATCATCGTCACTAACACATCCCACAAATTCGCATAACCTTATATACTTCTCTTGTGTCCATTCACTATCACTATAAAAAGCAAGATTTCTTATCTCACCTTTACTATTTCTTAATTTTTCTAATTCTTCTTTAAGAGTTTTGGTAGGTTCTTTAAATAAGTCCTCATATACAACCTTTTTACAATTTTTGAAATTTATATCTTGTTTTTGATTGCTCCAATCAGAATAACCACCTCCAGTTTCACAATATATCCAAAAATGACCATAATATTCATAGTTATCCTTCTCTCCTACAAATTCTAGCACATTTCTATACTCATCTTCTGTAAATATCCCTTTATTTTCTTTACAAAAAGCCAAATCTCTAATCTTACCGTCTTTCTTCCTTAATTTTTCTAATTTTTCTCTTAAACTCATATCTCTATCCTAATAACCTAGGTTTTCTTCTCTTAACCTTAGTTAAAATCTCATCAATTTGTTTATCAAGATTAAAATCGGCTATAGAAACCGTATTTTCAGGATTACCTACAGTTGCCTCAGCATCAGAAATCATTTCATAAGAAGCCCATCCAAAAGTTCTTTTAGAATCAGAAGTAAAGAATAGAAATTCTTTAGGTTTTATAGGCATTCTAAACTTCTTTAAATTGTAGGAATAACAAGTATTAGATGGTTTACCTGATACATGGTTCACAACATATACCCTCATAGCAATAACCTTGGATAAAGCCGATACAAGTGCGAATAAAGCATAAGAATTGTTCCTTATAGTTGAGTTACTAACCTCCCAACTATAACTAAGGTTTATATAAATATCATGGAATAATTTAGAATCATCATAAGTAGAATTTTTGAAATAACAATCTCTTCTACCTAACATAGCTCTAGTTTTACTCATCATTCCTGTATTCTCAGTTGAAAATTCTACATTGCCATATAAAAGAGATGTTTTAAATCCTCTTGCTATTAGTTTAGATTTTACTTTTTTGGCTACATCATCATATAATTTATCATAACTAGAATCTTTTTCGTCTAATTTCTTATAAGCTTTTATACCTTGCTCAATATAAAATTTGCCTTCTTGATTAGCTAACTCTTTATTAGCTATAATAGTATCCATAAAATCAATTGGGTTCTCAAAATGGTTATATATTGTATTATTTGTCCATCTTGTATCAGTACAACCCTCTAAAATTTTAGGTACTTCATTAGGTTTTGTGTTTAATTTTTGAATCATTCTTTATTCCTTTTTTGTTTATTATATCCAAGATTTACTTAAATCCTCTTTAATTATGAATTAAATATATCCATATCCTCAAAAAGCATATCATAATTATTCAACTCTTTAGATATAATCAAATTATCTACAATTCTCTCAACATCTCTAGGAGGCAAATCTTTAAATTTGACATTAGATTTAGTATTAACCAATTCCTTAGCTTCAATAATATTATCTAATCCATATCTAATAGCTAGATGAGGTTCTTTAAGATTATAAATAACAACTTGAAACCTTGCTATGGTTGCTTTATCCATCGGACTTCTAGCATTATAATCTTCCGAATAAGTAAGAGTATTTGCTGTAGCAATTAACCTAAAATTAGGATGAACATTAACTAACTTATCAGGAAATTGTACTGTATCTTTTTTTAATCCATTTAATATTAATAGAGTATTAGGATTACAAGCATCTATTTCATCAAAGATATAAACTTTACCATTTTCTACAGCGTCTCTAAGTAGAGGTGATTTATATTCAAGAGTAGTAAAGCTAAAGAAACCTTCTAAATCATCTTTAGTAATTTGAGCATTACCTTTTTCAATAACATACTCCATATTTTTATCTTTGGCATAATCTATTGCTAAATTTGTTTTACCACTTCCTGATTCACCTACTAACATTACCCATTCTTTTCTTTTAATTTTTAAAGGATGGTCTAACATAACCTTTACTTTTCTAAGAATTTCTTTATCTTTTGCCTCTAAATCTTGAATATCTATAGAATACTTTTTAGAAATATTTGATAACTCATAGGAATATTTCTAAAAAG
>Ga0193963_1001712_pt1 | contig 10742 bp, 8 predicted proteins | sample FB_6_MG_FD_140359 | JGI IMG/M metagenome (GOLD analysis project Ga0193963, IMG submission 140359) | Microbial mat bacterial communities from the Broadkill River, Lewes, Delaware, United States - FB_6_MG | ecosystem: Environmental > Aquatic > Freshwater > River > Microbial mats | place: USA...
CGTTTTACTGTTTTTTGTTAGTACTCGTTCGAGTACTGAAACTAAAGGTTTTTATGCTGTTTTATTGTTATGATTTGTCGCTCTAACAGCAGAGGACAAATTTCCTATATAAGGCTTTTTATTAGGTTCGCTTGTCGCTTATTTGTTTCAGCGACTCATATATTGTAACATATTTAATGTTGTTTGTCAAGAATTATTTTTACTTATTTTTCAATTCTCAATCTCGCTACAAGTTGTATTTACTCGTCTGTAGCTTTTATATTATAGCACTTTAACTCTCTTTTGTCAAGATGTTTTTTTACTATTTGTTTTGCTGTGCTCTCTCGAGCGACAACTTGTTAAGTTTACCACAATTTATATACCATGTCAAGAACTTTTTTATTTCTTAATCGTTAATTATGTGAACTCCCGTTGTAATTTGTATAACGAAAATAATAAACTTCTGTAAACATGTATGTCTCTTGCGACAACTTTGATAGTATACCACTAGCCGTAACAATTGTCAACAACTTTTATTGATTTTTTTCCTTGTTCTTATAGTCTTCTATTTCTTCTTCATAGAAACTAAAATGTCTATCAAACCTATCCTCTAATTTTAAATCAGTATACAGTTTCTTGCAAAAGTCATTTATCAAAATAACAGCAAGCTTTTCAGCCTCTTCAAATTTGATTAATAGATTTTCTGTACTTTTCTTACATATATATATGCCTTTTTCACTTATTATTTGACCATGCATTTCTTTATAATTACCTGATAAAAGCAATACTAATTTCACAAACATTCTTTTCAGCTTATTATTACATACCAACAACTTATTATCTGAATACATAGTTTTCAATGCTTTACTAATATTTTCAGATGAAACATTTTCCCAAAACTTTGATATTATTTCGTTATAGACATTTTTGTTTTTAATATGTTCAGCTAAATTTTTAGTATAAGGATTGATTCCATCTTTAATCAATAACTCTCTATCTAACTCAGATTCTATCTCCGTATGTGTAGCTCCAGATGTTTGAATCATATATTCTATATAGCTATGAACTGTTCTATCTAAAGCAAAATGGCATATGAATCCTAGTGAATACGCTATATATTCTTCTTTGTTTAATTCATTATTAATTACAATTCTAGCATTATTCATAAATTCAATTGCTTCTATATTATGTTGTTTATATCCTATTGTGTTTATTTTATTTTCTCTTAAAGGTTTATAGTAAAACAAAATATCTGGTCCATGTAGTCCAATGTTAAATATATCTATATGTTTAATAATTATATCCTGCACTTCTTCATCTAGTTGTTTTATAATCTCATTTCCAAATTTATAGTGAGCATAAGTTGATGCCATAATTTTCTCCCTAAGTCGTAGTATTTAACCCATTATACTACATTATAGTCTCAATTCATATTATTATTTAAAATATTTAGTCGTATAAAATATTTAGATAGATTACTAATTATCTTATACATTCGATACTTGTTTATACATCTTGATTATGATATACTCACATTACTTAATAAAGGAGAATTAAATGAATTTTGAATCAATAAATATAAATAAAGAATTAATAACACTATTAGCTAAAAAAGGTATAAAAGAACCTACTGAAGTTCAAAAGCAAAGCATCCCTACTTTACTTGATAAAAATGATGCAATAATAAAAGCTCAAACTGGTTCTGGAAAAACTCTTTCTTATCTATTACCCATTTTTCAAAATATTAAACCTTCAGATAGCATATCTGCTTTAATATTAGCACCTACTAGAGAATTAGCACTTCAAATATATGAAGTTTGTGAATATCTTAGTGAAATCACGGAATTAAAGACATTAGCCATTTATGGTGGTAAAGATATAAACAGGCAACTAAAAAAACTTAAAACTGGTATAGACATAATAGTTGCTACTCCGGGAAGATTAATAGATCACATGCACAGAAATTCTTTAGACTTAAGCACAGTTAAAACATTAGTTGTTGATGAAGCTGATCAAATGTTACTTATGGGATTTAAAAAAGAAATGGATGAAATCATACCTAATTTAAATACTAATAGGCAAACAGTATTTTTATCAGCTACTATAACTTCAGAAGTTAAGAAGTTATCATATAGATATTCAAAAAATCCAGTCTATATTGATATTGAACCTGAAACTATAACTTTAGATGAAATAAAACAATATTATGTTTTTACAACTGATAGAGAAAAGCAAAATTCTTTACTCAATGTTTTAGAAGAAGATAATCCTTTCATGGCTATTATATTTTGTAGAACAAAAGCTAGAGTTGATAAATTAGAACTTGCTATGTCCAAAGCAAATTTAAATTGTGCTAAATTACATTCAGATATTGCACAAGCTAAGAGGGAACGAATTTTGAAGAGTTTTAGAAAGGGAGATATTCAATATCTTATAGCAACCGATGTTGCCTCTAGAGGATTAGATATATCTGGAGTTGATTATGTATATAATTATGATGTTCCTGAAAATTCCAAAGACTATATACATAGAATAGGCAGAACAGGTAGAGCTAAACACACTGGTACTACATGTTTATTCTATACAAAGAAAGACGAAAAAACATTTAACGAAATATTATCTACTGTTGGTAATAAATTGAAAATGAGAAAAGATAGATAACTTGAAAATAACAAGCCCAAATATTATCTGTAAAGATAATATTTGGGCTTATCTATATTTTTAATGCTATTATAATTCTATATTTTTATAAACCAATAGTCAAACTGCTATATAGTTTATTATAATCGCCTGTATCATTATCAGCCTTTGATGTATATAAATTAATTTTCAGTTTAGCAGGCGCAGCAATTATACTGTCTGCACTTATAGCATTCATTATTTTATCTACTTTTTTTCTAATATTATCATCACTAATATCATTTTTAGTATAGACTATAATCTTATTATCTGCTATCATTCCTACTATATCAGAAGATCTATAATTATTAATAATTACATCTGAAACCAATTTTATAATATGATTAGAAATCAATGGACCATATTCATCTCGAATTTTATCAAAACCTTCTAGTTCAAATAAAAACAAAATACCAATATTTGCTCCCATAACTTCTAATTCACTATTTATCAAATCAATAGCTACTTCTTTTTTATATTTTTTAGGAAAATCACCAATTGAAAAATTATGCTTCATCTTCTTATTTACTGGAAATGCGATATCTCTTTTATAATCATTAAATACACTCATAACTCTTTCATAAACTACATTTTTATCGAAAGGCTTATTAATAAAATCACTTACACCTAATTCAAAAGCTTTAAGTTGACTATTTAAATCATGAGTACTCGTTATAACAATAGTAGGAAAATTGTTTCGCTTTTCCTTTTTTAATTTCCACATAACTGAAAATCCATCATATTCAGGCATTACTAAATCCAACAACATTAGATCAATATCAAAAACTCCAGAGAAAATTATATCTAATGCTTCTTTTCCATCTTTTGCTTCTACACATTCGAAAAAATCCGAAAAATATTTTTTCAAGATTTTTCTACTTATTGGGTCGTCATCAACAATTAATATAGTACCTTTCATAATCTATCCTCTTAATATATTTTTTCCATAAATTCACAAAAAACTTGGTTTGATAAATCAAGTCCTTTACAAGTTAGTCTAACACATTTTTTATCAATAATCAACAATTTAGTATTTATTAATTTATTTATTTCTTTTTCAAAATCAATTTCAAAATCAATCTTAAATATTTCATTGATTTCATTGATTTTAAAACCTTCTATTAGTCTAAGTCTTAACATGATATACTCAAACAACTTATCTTTACCATTTAATTTTTCATCTATGTTTCTTATTACATTTAAATCCATCATTTCATCTGATTTGATTAAATTAATTTCACCAAATTTCATCATATATTTATTTATATCTGCTATATTATGATATCTATTATTATCAAAATAAGAGTGTGAAAATGGTCCAAATCCAATGTACTCTTGCCCTTTCCAATATCTTAAATTATGCTTGCATTCATAATTTTTTTTAGAGAAATTTGATATCTCATATTGTAGAAATCCATTTTTTCTCATTATATCTCTGCCTAAATAATATTGTTCCCTATCATTTTCATCATCACCAACAATTATTTTTCCCGCCAAAACATCATCATATAGCACAGTTTTTTCTTCTAATATTAATGAATAATATGATATGTGTTTTACATCTCTGCTAGAAATAATTTCGACTGTATCAGCAATATTATCTAAATTTTGCCCCGGAATGTTAAACATTAAATCAACATTTAAATTATTAAAATTAGCTTTTATTGCATTATCTATTGCACTTAAAGCTTTTGATCTATCATGTAATCTTCCTATGATTTTTAAAACATCATCATCTAATGATTGAACACCTATGCTTAGTCTATTTATACCCATTTTTCTATAATTGATTAATTTATTTATATCCAATGAGTCAGGATTACTTTCTATTGAAATTTCTGCACTGCTAGATATATTATATGTTTTATATATAGTATTTAGAACTGTTTCAAGACTAGAGATATCCACATAGCTCGGAGTTCCTCCACCTATAAAAATAGTATCTACAATATAATCTTTCAACTTCTCTTTATACAATAATATTTCATTGCATAATGCATTTATATATTTAACTTCTAACTCTGCTGTTTTTTTCATAGAATAAAAATCACAATATTTGCATTTTCTTCTACAAAATGGTATGTGAATATATAATCCTATTTTTTTTTTACTTATCATCATCATATTTTAGAACTGCTAAAAAGGCTTCTTGAGGAACATCTACACTACCTATTGATCTCATTCTTTTCTTACCTTCTTTTTGTTTTTCAAGCAATTTTTTCTTCCTTGAAATATCTCCACCATAACATTTAGCTAAAACATCTTTTCTAAGTGCTCTAACAGTCTCTCGTGCAATTATTTTCGAGCCAATAGATGCTTGTATTGGTACTGCAAACATATGTCTTGGTATAACATCTTTTAATTTCTCAACTATTATTCTAGCTCTATCATATGCCTTTTCCTTGTGAACTATTAAAGAAAAAGCATCTACTAATTCTCCATTTATCAATATATCTAATTTTACTAAATCTGATTTTGAGTACTCTTTCATTTCATAATCTAAAGAAGCATATCCTCTTGTCTTTGATTTTAATGCATCAAAGAAATCATATATAACTTCATTTAAAGGCAATTCATAATGCATTATAACTCTTGTAGTTTCCATATATTCCATGTTTTTAAACACTCCACGTCTATTCTGACATAGTTCCATAATAGCTCCAACATGTTCCGTAGGAGTCATTATAGATGCATCTACTATTGGTTCCTCCATATACTCTATTTCTTGAATTGAAGGCATATTTGTTGGGTTTTGCATCTCAATAAGTTTTCCATCTGTTTTGTGTATTTTATATATAACAGATGGCGTAGTTGCAATAATATTTAAATTAAATTCCCTTTCTAATCTTTCTTGAATTATTTCCATATGCAATAATCCTAAAAATCCACATCTAAATCCAAAACCTAATGCAACAGATGTTTCCGATTCAAATGATAATGCAGCATCATTAACTTGTAATTTTTCCAAGGCATCTCTTACGTTGTTAAAATCTTCTCCTTCAGCTGGATAAACTCCGCAATAAACCATTGAATTAACTTTTTTATAACCATCTAGTTCTTTCTCTGCAGGGTTATCAGCATCAGTAATTGTATCACCTACATTACAATGTCTCACTTCTTTTATACTAGCTGCTAAATATCCAACATCGCCAGCACTAAGTTCTTTAACTGGTTTATGAGTTGGTGATATAACTCCAACTTCTACTACATCAAACTCTTTTTCTGTAGCCATAAGTTTTATTTTTGTTCCTTTTTTAACTTTACCATCTACCACTCGAATCATAGCTATAACACCCTTATAACTATCATAATAAGAATCAAACACTAGAGCTTTAAGTGGAGCATTTTCGTCTCCTTCAGGTGCTGGAACTTTTTCTACAATCGCTTCTAATACTTGATCAATGTTTATATTATCTTTTGCAGAAATAAGAGGAGCATCTTCACAATCAAGCCCAATCACATCTTCTATTTCTTTTTTTATTTCATCAGGTCTAGCACTTGGTAAATCAATTTTATTAATCACTGGTACTATTTCTAAATCAAGATCTAACGCTAAATATGTATTCGCCAAAGTTTGCGCCTCTATACCTTGTGCAGCATCAACAATTAATACTGCGCCTTCACAAGCTGCTAACGATCTACTTACTTCATAATTAAAGTCAACGTGTCCAGGCGTATCAATTAAATTCAATATATATTCATTTCCATCTTTCGCCTTATAAACCAGTCTCATTGCCTGTAATTTAATTGTTATACCACGTTCTCTTTCTAAGTCCATATTATCTAAAACTTGCTCCTGCATCTCTCTAGCAGTAAGCAATCCAGTATTTTGAATTAATCTATCTGCTAATGTTGATTTTCCATGATCAATATGAGCAATAATAGAAAAATTCCTTATAAATTTCTTCTTATCCATAATCCATCCTTTATATAATCTATATTTATAGTAAATTTTTTTGTTGTTTTTTTTACAATTATGTGTTAATCTAATACTTATTATAACAAATAAACTATGAAAATAAAAGGATTATATATCATTTCATAAAAATAATTGTAAATCATTGAAAATTTTTCTTGCATTTTATTGCTTATCAATGTATAATTGTTATGCTATGTTTATTAATCTAAAAACTATTTTATTTGCTAATAGTATTAGATTTTTGTTAGCAAATGTCCTATAATCAATTTCAGGGAGGTGAAATCATGGCAAACATTAAATCAGCAAAAAAGAGAATCTTAGTTATAGAGAAGAAAACTGCTCTTAATAGAAAAAGAAAATCTGAAATTAAAACTTATATCAAAAAGTTTGATGCTGCAGTTGAAAATGCTCAAATTGAAGAAGCAAGAGCATTATTAAAAACTATAGAATCAAAATTAGATAGAGCTGCATCAAAAAACACAATGCACAAAAATGCTGCTTCTAGAAAAGTAAGCAGACTAAACGCTAGATTAAACAATATAGCTTAAGATTAACTTGTTTATTTAATTAAATAAAAAAACTAGCTATTGCATAATGCAATAGCTTATTTTTTTCTTTTATAACATGCTACACAAAATTTCAACACCATATTTAGCAGAAATTTTTCCGTTCTTAATTCTTCTATCTGTATCTGCAATCTGCAATAATTTTTCAATTATTTGATTTGAGTTAATATTGTTTGAAGCCCTTACTATTTTTTTTAAAATAAAATCTTTCGTCTTCATTCTGATCAATATATCTTTATATGCATGATTTTCTTCTACTAAAAGCTTATATTGCAACATGATTCTATACTGTCTGTATATCATATATATAATATATTGCTCACTAGCTCCACTTAAGAGCATATCTTCTAATAACACATAAGCCTGTTTCTTATTTCCTATACATATAGCATCAACTAAATTAAATATATTAGTGTTTAGCGATTTGTGCATAACCTCATCTATATCATGTCTATCTATCTTTTTCTCACTCATAGCATATAAAACAAGTTTTTTCAACTCATTGTTTATATCAAATAATGTTTTATCGGTTTCGTAATCTAAATATCCTGAATTTTCAGCAAAATATTCTATATCAACATTGTTTATACTGATTTTTTTAAGCATAAAAATTCTATTTATATATTTAATCAACTCATACTTATTTAATCTATCAAAATAAAAAACTGAATTATTCTTTTTCATTTCCTTTACTATTTTTTTTCTAGCATCTACTTTATTATTTTTTAATATAAATAATAAATATACATCATCATTAGTCCTGTTAATAATTTCCATCATTTTTTTATCGTCAAATTTAAATGAAGATTTGCTTGATAAAAAATCTGAATTTTCAATAATCACTATTTTTTTTGAACTCATCAAAGGTACTGTACTGATATCATTTATTAATCTACAAAAATTCTCTTCACTATTTATATCAGGAATTTTAGAAACATTAAAAGTTCTAAAATTTTCATCTGTATATTTACTTATTATACTTTTTATAGCATCGTCAATATGATATAATTCTTCACCATAAATTATAATATTTTTATATAAGCTATCACTCTTCACTCTCGATAAGAAATCTTTAAAATTCATATTTTCTCCTAAATTTATATATCACAAAAATTGAAATTCCATTTATTATAATAGAATAATAAATCAAATATTTCCAATTTCTTGAATGTTTTCCACTATATGTATTATAGTACAAATTTCCATTAATTACAAAGAAATTTATTTGCCCATCTTCTTTAGTTTTTAAAATTATAGAACCACAATCCCTATATCTATTTAGAACGTCATATGAAGGTATTCCATATGAATTTTCCCCATAACTGAATACTGCAACCCTAGGTTTACAAGTTTCCACAAAATTCCTTGTAGATGAAGTTTTACTACCATGATGCGGAACCATTAAAACATCTATGTCACCATATACTCTCTTATATTTAGAAATTTCACTAATCAGTTCTTTTTCTATATCTGATTCAATATCTCCTGTTAATAAAAAATTAACGCCTTCAATATTTACCCAATATACATTTGAATAATTATTTTCATTTGAACTACTATAGTTATTTACTGGTGATAAAATATGCAATATAGTATGCTCTGATAATTCTTCCATGTAATTATTACGCAATATCTTACACTTTATATTGTTTTTAAATATTGCATTTTTCATTTCTGTGAGATTTGATATATTCCCCTTTTCATCATCTATGGCATGAGTTACGGAGTTTGGAAAATTGTGACTTATGTTTATTGTCTGTACTTGAAAATCATTTATTATACTAGCTACTGAAGAATAATGATCCGAATGAAAATGACTTATATATATATTATCTATATTATAATATCCGTTTTTCATAATTATTTGATTTACAGTATAATTATAGATGTCTTTCTCTGTACTTCCTACATCAAAAAAATTCGATCTATTATTTATGGATAAATTACTAAATATTCCTTGTCCTATATCAAAAACTTTATATGAATTATATTCATACACATATGGTAAACATACAGTATTAATTGCTATAATTAAAAATAAAGAACATGTACAGTACAAACTATAATACTTAGAATGTGTATTTTTAATATAAGTTAAAAAATATATAACTATGTAATAACTAAGTATTTGTGCTAATGAAAAGCTCATAATACAAGAACCACATATTGAAGTATCAAGTATTTTTAATTCGCTTATACTCACTATTAGATTTTTTAAAAAATAAATGCTATAATTTAATATTCTCATTGGTACAACAACTGCACTCATTGAAAAAATTGACAATAAAGCTAAGATGAATCCAATTTTAATTATTATTACAAACATAGGGATAATTAGTAAATTCATGAAAATTCCTACAAAAGATACATAGTTAAAAAAATACACCAAGAGTGGAAAAGATAATATTAAAATTCTTATATATATATCTATAGAGTTTTTCATTTTTTTCTTTATAGAATTGGTATGCTCTTTTTTAGCAGTAACTATTGCAAATGTTACAATATAGCTTAAAAGAAATCCTGCGTTAAATAATGAAAATGGATTATATATAAGTAAAATAATAGCCGATATTACAAGTGAAGAAACGGCAGCATATTTTCTGTGTGTCAGCTTACTTAAATATAACAAACTAAACATTATCAATGCTCTGCAAATAGATATTGGAAATGCAACTATAAACCCATACAACCATGCGAAAATAATTGTTAATACAATTTTTAATTTTCTATGGTAAAGTATTTTATTTAGAGAAGAATATATTATCTTTATTATTATTCCAACATGTAAGCCTGATACAGCAAAAATATGAGCTATTCCAGTTATTAATGATGCACTCTTAGTTATGTCATCTAGATAGCTTTTATCACCCAATAGAATGGATAATATAATACCTGAACTATCTTTATTCATATTAATCATAAAATTTTCTTCTACTCTTCTTTTTATCTTATATTTAATTGCATACATAGAAAATTTTGGTCTATTTAAATATTTAATATCACCCTTAGCAAAAAGCAGTGCCCTCACTTTTATTTGTTTTAAATATTCTTCATAGTTTGAAATTTTGAAATTCTTATGATTATCAAAATTTTTAAATTCAACTTTTAGCTCTATACTATCTCCTGGTAAAAGTTCCTTGAAATATTGATTTTTAACAAATAGCATAGCTCTATCATTTAAATTCTTATCATCTATACTTTTAATTTTCACACAAACTCTAAAATAATCTTTTCCTTCTATTAATCTATCCTTATTCAAAATTTTGCACTGTATTATTTTATTTGAATTTTCATATTGCCTTAATTCTGAATTTGAATTATAATTATAGGAAAGACAGGTAATTACACATACAAATAAACATAATAAAATATATATTTTATTATTATACTTTATTTTCAAATATGCTATAACAATAAATGTAAAAAAAACAGCCACATACCAATAAAGATATTTAAGGCTGATTATAATTGTTATTATTTCAATAATTATATACATAAATATTAACATAAGATCCCCCTTAGAAATATTTTAACAAAAATATTTACTTTATTCAAGAAGATTTGAGGAATATAATGCTAAAAAAAGAAAAATTAATAAA
>Ga0193963_1001716_pt1 | contig 10718 bp, 9 predicted proteins | sample FB_6_MG_FD_140359 | JGI IMG/M metagenome (GOLD analysis project Ga0193963, IMG submission 140359) | Microbial mat bacterial communities from the Broadkill River, Lewes, Delaware, United States - FB_6_MG | ecosystem: Environmental > Aquatic > Freshwater > River > Microbial mats | place: USA...
TTTCTTCAATTAGTTATTTTTGAAATAAAATCTAAATGAACTGAACTAGCTCATACCTTAATATCATTTTTACAATGATCTTTTAATTTTTTTTCTATTGTATCTCTAAATCATTTCATTTCATTTTTTTCACCAACTTTACTAGCTCATAAACTTTCAAAGTAACTTTCAGTAATTTTTACTCTTGTAAGTAGTTCTTCTAAATTCTCTCAAGTTAAATATCAAGCTCTCTCTTTTAAATCAATAAAATTAGGAATGTTAGTTTTAAATTCAGACCATAAAGTAGACATAATCTTTCATCATGAATTAACAGAACATCCAGCTCATGTTAAATATAAATAATTTTCACTTGTCTGAAGAAGATTTCATAGGATATTTTTTGCATCAATATTTTTTGAATCATCTGGATCCTTAATAAAATAGTTACTCATAATATAATTTTTATATATTAAACATAACTATATAATATATGAATTAAAAATTGATAGTCAAAATATACAATATATTAATGTTAATATAAATTTAATATAAATTTAATATAGAAATTATTTATCTAATTTATTAGTATTTATTTTATCAATATTCTCAATCATTATTCCCCAATATTTTATTTTTCATTCGAAAATTTCAAGTCTTTCTTTTTCAGAAATAGAAGGAAAAAGTTGTTCAAATCTATTTCTATATTTTTTGTAATCTAACATAGTATTTTAATTATATAATAAAAAAGAACCTAGATTATTATATCTAAGTTCTTTTTACTTTTGTACTAATTTTTATGCAATATGAATTTACGTCCATATTATGGTGGACTCACCGGGCTACGATCCCGGGACCTACCGCTTAAGAGGCGGGTGCTCTACCAACTGAGCTATGAGTCCATAAAAGTGAGTGTATTTTATAATTTTTAATTGAAAAATCAAGTAAATATAAAAATATAAAAAAAATTGATAATAGAATCTAAAAAAATATAATATCAAATAATATATATTGTAATACTAAAAAAATGACTGGGGAAATAAATATAGAAAATTTAGCTTCTGGTACAATTGTTAATTCTGAAAAATACTTAAACTTACTTATAGATTTTGCAGTAAGTTTTACTCCAAAAATATTATGAGCTATTTTAGTTTTATGGATAGGTTTCAAAATTGTAAATGTAATAAACAATGCAATGTGAAAACTTATGGATAAAGCTGAATGGGATCCAATGCTTGAAACATTCATACAAAGTCTTACATCTATAATACTAAAAATACTAGTATTTATAAGTGCAGCTTGAGTGGTATGAGTTGAAACAAGTTCATTCGTTGCTATATTGGCTGCTGCTGGTTTAGCAATTGGTATGGCTCTATCATGAACTCTACAAAACTTTGCAGGTTGAGTTATGATTTTAATGCTAAAACCATTTAAAAATGGAGATTTTATAGAAGCTGGTTGATTTGCTTGAGTAGTAGAAGAAATACATATCTTTAATACAATTTTATTAACTGGTGATAAAAAAACTATAATAATACCAAATTCTCAAATAAGTAATAGTTCAATGGTAAATTACTCTACAGAACCTAAAAGGAGATTAGACTTACAAGTTTGAATAGGTTATTCTGACAATATTGATTTAACAAAAGAAACGTTAGATGAAATTGCAAAATCAGATAAAAGAATTCTAGTTGATGATTGAATTACAATTGCAATAGCTGAACTATGAGATAATGCAGTAATATTTAACTTTAGAGTTTTTGTAAAATCTGCAGATTATTGGGCTGTAAGATGAGATATATTAGAAAGTATCAAAAAAACCTTTGATTCAAAATGAATTTCTTTTCCATTTCCACAAAGAGATATACATTTATATAATGAAAAATAAAAAAAGAGACTTATAAGTCTCTTTTTTTATTTTTCATTATTCTCTTCTTCTTTTTTTTCTTCTACAAATTTGAAAGTATTAAATACTCTTGTTACTGATTTTTTTGAATCCCTTATATTTTTAGATATTGTATAATTACCAGCTGAATCAAGCATTGATAATCAACACTTTTCTAATTCTTCTTTTAGTTTTTCAAATTGTTCTATAGTTCCTGTACAAATATCTTTCTCTAAAAAGAGTCTTGGATCTGCATGCTTATATATTAATCAATCAATTGCAGAAAAAACTCAATCTATTAATTCTTTTACTTCTTCACTATCTATTTCAGTTTCTTTATTTGAATTAGTACGGTTATCATTTGCATTAATTCAAACTAATGATTTTAATGCATCTCATATTTTTCAAAAATTCATATGTACTTATAAAAAAATAACAAAGAGACTATAGTGATTTATAGAAGATTGTCAAGTCAATAACTTTAACTCATAAATCATTAGCTTTTTTAAGCTTACTTCAGGCTTTTTCTCAAGCAACTAAATAATCAGTTACTTTAGATACACTAGACATAAAATCTCAACCTGATTCTTCTAATTGTTTAACAAGATCATCTCTTGAAATTTTCTTTCAGTCATCTCATACAAAACTTCAAGTAATACATACTTTTTTACCTGCAAATATACTGTTTGAATTTATAGCTTTATTTTCAAAATAAGTTATATCCAATATTTCTACTAATTCAGTAAGTATTCTATTATGAGCATCTGAAGAAAAATACTCAGTTACATTTTTTGCAATTTCAGGTCAAATATCTCATAAACCTTCTAAGATTTGTTCACTAGATGTAAATAACAATAAATCATGTTTTGATTCAAATAATTTAGCTAAAGTCTTAGCAGTTTTTTTCCCTACTCATGCAATTCAAAGAGCTGTTAATAAGGTAGCTATTTCTACTTTTTTTGCATCTTCTACTCATTTAATCAAATTTTGAACTGATTTTTCTTTAAATCATTCTAGTTCTAATATTTCTTCTGCTTTTTCTGAGATTTTAAATATATCTACAAGATTATGAATAATTCATAATTCTAAAAATAACTCTACTTGTCTTTCTCAAAATCAATCAATATTAAATCATTGTTTCCCTACTGCAAAAGCTAGTTTTTCAGAATTTTTAGCAGGACAATCAACATTATTTGGACAATAATATCTAACTTTTCATTCGTCTTTTAATACTTTTGTTTCACAACTAGGACAAAATTCTGGAACAAATATTTTTTCTAAATTATCTCTATCTCAATTTTTTATTACTGATATAATTTTTGGAATAACCTCTCATGCTCTTTTTATAAAAACAGAATCCCCTATTTTAACATCAAGCTTTTCAACTTCTTCATAATTATGTAGAGTTGCTCTTCTTATAACAGCTCACCCCATATTTACAGGCTCTAAATTTGCAACTGGTGTTATTGCTCATGTTCTTCATACACTATGCTCTATACTTAATATTTTAGTTGTAAATATCTCAGCTGGAAATTTATAGGCTATTGCATATCTAGGATGATGTTCAGTCCACCCTATTTGGTCCCATAGATTTATATCATTAACTTTTAATACAAGTCAGTCAATTTCAAAGTCTATTGTAGATTTTACATCTCAAAAGTTTTCAATTGCAGAAATTACTTCATGTATTCAGTTTAATCTGTTGAAATAACTAGATATTTCAAATCATAGTTTTTCTATATCCTTTATAACACTATAATAATTGTCTATATTTTCATTATGTCTAAATTCTTCAAAATTTGCTAAATCATAAGCAAAGAATTTAAGTTTTCTTTGTTTTGTAACCAATGCATCTTTCATCCTAACAGATCAACTTGCAGCATTTCTAGGATTAGAAAATACTTTTTTTCATTCATTTTTAGCTTTTTCATTTAATTCATTAAAAGATGAAATAGGCATAACTACTTCCCCTCTAACTTCTAGATGATGAAGATATGAAATTTTTTTAGGGATATTATCAATTTGCATAATATTAGCAGTAACATCTTCTCATTCTACTCAATTCCCTCTTGTAATTGCTTGAACTAATTCTCAAGCTGAATAAATAAGCTCAATACCTAATCAATCAAATTTAAATTCAAGTGTATATTCTAAACTTCATGTTAATTCTCAGTTTTTAAGTACCCTATCATGAAAATCATTTAAATCATCATTATTATAAGTATTATCAAGACTTATCATAGGTCTAGAATGTTTTACTTTATCAAAACTTGATTCAAGTAATTCTGCTCAAACTAAAGAGGTTTGTTTAAATGAAACTTCGTATTTTCATTCTAAATATTCTAATTTTTTAAAAAGATCATCATATTCAGTATCTGAAATAATAGGTTCATCTTTATTATAATACAAATCTGAATGATATTTTATTAATGATTGAAGATTTACTATATCTACTTCTTTTAAGTCATTTATATTAATTTTAAAGTATTTTTTTGATAATTCTAGCACGTTATTTTTGTTAAAAAATAATTAATTATTTAATTTTTAGGTATTCAATTTTATTTAAAAGTATTTTAATTAGCTATTTAATCAGGAAAAATATCTTTTTTACTATTTATTAACATTTTTAATGATTAAACTTTTATTGTATACAAAAGTGTAACAAAAGAGCTATTTTAAAGCAACTTTTTAACCACTTAATGTATACTTTTTTTGTACAAAAACACAAGTTTTTATTAAAAAATAATTTTACATTAAACCATCATTAATCCCTAACCAAAGCCAATATTTACAATCACTTAAAGAAAAATAAAAAAAAAGTTATATTTTCTTAGCCTTATAATTCAAATACTGATATAATAGTTATGTAAGTTAGTTCAAGTAACTACATCTTACAATCCTTAACATTAATTTTTACTCTGTTAAAATGGTACTTACAAGAATCCAGTAAGCTGTCTACACGATTTAGTTTTACTAAATCATAAAAACAAAAATAAAAAACGGTAGATTAGCTATATTCATTTAGAAATTAAAAAATTTAATTTTTGGATGAATATAGTTAACACCAACCAAAAAAAAATTCGAATCTATGATTCTGAAAATAAAAACAAAAAAGCATGGTGAATAGCTTTCAAATCATTACCTAAACAGGGTTTAAATTAGCGGTGCAAATCCACATGAGAAACATGGATTAGTTTTTCAAAACTGTTCTGAATTCCCCTAGAAATACTATATAATTACTATATCTAGGAAGTGAATCTAGACCAATAACGACTTGAGTCAATATTACCCAATATACTCAAGTTTTTTTTATGTCTAAAATTTGAAACAAAAAAAGACGGCAGTTATCTCTAACTACCGCTTATAAATTTTTAAGCCTCCTTATTTACTCTTAAAATTTTAGCAGAAACAATCGCAATGAAACCCGATAAAATCGAGAATAATGCGCCCACTTTTGCTGCATCTTGGATTACACCAGGCTGGTAAGCTACATCTGAAACAAACAGAGCAACAGTAAAGCCAATACCTGAAATACAACCAATTACAAATAGACCCCTTATAGAAATACCATCAGGTAAGCTCAATTTAAATACATATAATGCAATAAAACCAAACAATAAGATACCAAAAGGTTTCCCAAAGAGCAATGAAACCATAACAACATTCGTAACATCTCCCATTGAGTTTAATAATACTCCAGCATTCAATAATCCGAACAAGAATAATATTAGTTCAATAAATGGTTTTAGTTTATGTTCGAAAACATTCAATGCATCAGTCCTAGATACTTCTTCTTCAGAAAAAACACCTAAATCAGTTTCAGCATGTGGCATAGTTGGTACCATACTCAAAAGTCCAAGTGCAGGATGCAAACCAGACTTTTGAAAAAGATACCATGAAACCATACCAACTAAAACATAAGGTATAAAGTTATTAACTTTAAAATACCTATTCAAAACAAAATAAGCAAAAAGACTTACCAATAATGAATATAGAAGATACTCAAGTGAAAGTTCATTCTGAGGATAAAATATAGCCAATATAGCTACACCTATTGCATCATCAACAATAGCCAGCAATAATATAAACCCAATTGCAGGATGTGATGACCCAAATATTATCTTCGCGAATAAAAATGCAAATGCAATATCTGTCGCTGTACTAATTGCCCATCCACTTTTAATTTCATTATAAACATTATCTCCTAAAAGATATGAATACATAAAGAAAACAAAAACAGGGCCTACAACGCCTCCTATAGTAACAAATATTGGAGTTATAGCTTTTTTCCCTTTAAGACTACCACCTTTTAAAACAATAGCTTCAAGGATTTCTTTTGCAGCAAATGCGAAAAAGAATGCCATCAGAAAATCATTAACTATGTAATGAATAGTTAGGTTGAATTCTCCAGAATCGTTTCTTGATCCGATAAAATCGTTTGTAGCGATACTTAGATGCTTAAAATGACTATAACCTTCATAATCATAATTTGCCCAAAACAAGGCAATAAGAACACCTGAAATCAGAAAAAGAGAGAACTCTTGGATAATTCCCCATATTTTAATTACTTTTGTCATACGTCCTCCCGTATTTTTATGACAAGATTTATTATGAAAGTTTTAAAGTGAAAGTCAAAAATATTTTTTAATATTTACATTAATAATCTAAAATATATAATATATGCCAATAAATATTTAAATAAATATTATGATAAAAGAAATAAGTAAATTAGAACAATTAATAGAAGTATCTAATAATATACTTTTAATAAATCACATAAGAATGGATCCTGATGCATTCTGAAGTTTATGAGCTTTTTATTATATTTTAAAAAAAATTAATAAAAATGTAAAAGCCGTTAATGACATGAGACCTCCAGAAAGTTTTAATTTTTTGTGAGCTAGTGAAATAATAGAAACAGATTTAGATATTAAAAAATATAATCCTGATTTAATAATCAGTTTTGATGCCGCAAGTATATGACAACTATGAGAAACATATATTAACAATAAAGATATTTTTGATAACAATGATTTTGTTGTTATTGATCATCATATGACAAATAAATGATTTGGGAAAATTAATATTATAGATTCAAATCTATCATCTACTTGCGAATTAGTGTTGTTAATATTAGAGAAATTAGATTTAGATAAACATATATCACCAAAAGAAGCCACACTTTTAACGGCCTGAATACATACAGATACAAATGTATTTTATAACTCAAATACATCATCAAATACACTAAGAGCAGCAGCTAAATTAATGGACTTATGAGCTGATTTCAGATCTCCAATGTTTAATTTTTTTCAAAAAGCTACCTATAATAAAACTAAATTAGTTTGAGAAATATTCAATAAATTACAAAAAAGTGATGATTGAAAAATAGTATGGTGAAAAATAACAAAAGAGGATTTCAAAAAAACTAATACAAGTGATGAAGATACAAACTGAATCATAAATAGATTTATAAATATAGAATGATGTGAGGTAGCTTTTCTTATATATGAATTATGAGATATAGTTAAAGCGAGTTTTAGATCAAAAGAATACAGTGTATGAGACTTATGTGCAAGTTTTCCATGAGGAGGATGACATAAATTAGCTGCTTGATTTAGAACTGACAAAAATTTAATAGAAATTGAAAAAGAAATATTAGATAAGATAGAAATATAATTTTATTTATTCTCCAACTATATAAATAAATGAATCATTGAACAATAGTAATCCCTGCCTATAATGAAGAAAAAAGAATCCAAGAAACTATAGAAAGGGCAAAAAATCAATCAACTAAATATTGATATAATATAATAGTTGTTGATAATTGAAGTACTGATAAAACTAGAGATATAGCTCATAAGTCTTGAGTTGATATTATTGATGAGAAAATAAAATGAGTAAAGTACGCAAGATTAAAATGAGTAGAAGCAGCAAAAGATTTATATAATTCTAGAATTATATTACAACTAGATGCAGATACGCATGTATGAGAAAATTGGGTTCAAGAGCATATTAAACAATATGAAGATGAGAATATATGAATAGTCTGATGATCACTAGAATGGACAGAAAGAAGTCTTATGACAGCTTCAGTAATAAATATAACTGATTTATTTAAATGAAGATTACTCTCACTAACAGATATGAAATTTAAAAATCATTTCGAAAAGAGGATTTCATGGTTAGAACAATGAGTTTTACCTATACCATGAACAAATATGTCATATTTATCAGAACTAGGGGCTGATTGAACAACAATAATATGATGAGAATCTTCTTTATGAGAAGATTATTATAAAGCTACTAAAATTTTTGTAAATCACTTAATTAAAAACCCTAGTGCCGAATTTAAGTTATTAGACAATAAAAATATAGTAGTAAGGACTCCTTCTAGATGAGATCACACACTAATAAACTTTTTAAAACAAAAAAGCAAATATAAAAAATCTAAAACATCACATCAAATTAAAACATGAGATTATTCTGATTTTGAAGATTACCAAATGAATGATTATAGATAATAAAAAAAGAGCTAGCTAGCTCTTTTTTTTACAGATTTAAATCTCATAGATTAAAGTATTGATTTCATTTATTATAAGCAATTGTATTTGTATTTTTTACTATATTAGGGTGATTTTCGTCCAATTCAACCTCTTTTAATTTTATTTTATTTCATAAAAAATATGACATTAATTTGAAGCTTTCAGATAATTCCCTAACTCTATCATCATTAAATATTATCTCTTCAGGTATAACTTCTAAATCATATAATAAATAATATAACATAGTCTTTGGTTTTAAACTATGCTTAGGAACTATAATTGTTTCTTTATCATATAATCATATAGATTGAATTTTTCATTCTTGTATATGAATTTCTCAAGCAGTCAGTATGACATCAGTTTTTTTTGCAACATCATCAACAAGCATTTCTGGTTTATAAAATCTTGCAAAGAAATTATTTATTCACATAGAGTCAATAACTAAATTTCAAGCTTTTCATCTGTTTTTCGCAAATATATCCATTTCTAATTGAGGTAAGCGCGAAAAAAGAGTATCATCTAAATCTGAAAAGGTGATTGATTTAATAACATTTCACTTAAGTTGAATATCATTAATTTGTTTTTGCATTTTATATAACTCATCATAACTTATTTCAAGTTTTTCGCATAACAAAGTTATATTTCAGAAAACTTTATTAAATTCTGCATCATTATCTAGATCATATTCATGATTTCTAGACTCTAAATCTCATATATTTGCTAAATCCATTTAAAAAGCATATTAGTACTATATGTAGCTATAATAATATATTTAGTATTAATGTCAAAATATGTATTAAATTAATATTAATTTTTTATTTTTATTTACTAAGTACTTTTTTTCGGTATTATGAGATAAATTTTATATTTTAAAAACATGTTTATGAAAAAAACCAAAATCATCACAACACTTTGACCTGCAACTGATACAAAGGAAAAAATTGAAAGTTTATATAACGCATGAGCAAATATTGTTAGATTAAATTATTCTCATACAAATTATGAATACTTCGGAAATATAATAGATATTGTTCAAGATCTTAATAATTCATGAAAAACCAATTTTTGAATATTAACTGATACTAAATGACCTGAAATAAGAACTAAAACAATTAGTGAGAAAATTAACCTAGAACAATGAGAGATTTTTGTACTAACTACACTTTCTCATGAAGATAATATAGATACGAAGTGAAGAAAATTAATAGTATGTGATTATGAATATATAATTACAGATTTAGATATATGACATATAGTTGATATTGATACAGGTTTACTTAAAGCCAAAGTTATTGAAAAAAATGAATGAGAACTTATATGTGAAGCTTTAAATAAACATACAGTTTGATCTAAAAGACATTTAAATCTTCCTGGTGTAAAGCTTCACTTACCATGAATTACTGAAAGTGATAAAAAAGATATAGAATTCGCAGTTTGAAAATGAACTGATTTTATTGCTCTATCTTTTGTAAGAAATAAAGAGAATATTTTGGAACTAAGAGAATATTTAAAAGAAATAAAAGCACCGGAAAATATACAAATAATTTCTAAAATAGAAAATCAAGAATCACTTGATAATATAGATGAAATCATAGATGAATCTGATGGTATAATGATAGCAAGATGAGATTTATGAGCTGAAGTACCTTTTGAAACTCTTCCAGTATTACAAAGACAAATAGCTAATAAATGTAAGCAAACTTGAACTTACTTTATAGTTGCAACTCAAATGCTTGAGTCAATGATTGAAAATCCTATCCCAACTAGAGCAGAAGTAACAGATATATTTAATGCTGCTATGCAAAAAACTGATTGTACAATGTTATCAGGAGAAACAGCTGCATGAAACTATCCACTTGAAGCAGTTCAAACTATGTCTAGAGTTCTTAGATTTACAGAATCACAAATAGATTATAAACATGATTACTTCTCAAAAGACCTATGAGAACATGAAGATAAAAAACAATTAATTAAAAACGCAATATATACTGCTGAATGAGTATGAGCTAAAAATATATTAGTTTTTACTAATAAATGATTTATGGCAAAAACAATATCTGCCCTAAGACCTAAGTTACATACATTTGCTTTCACTTATACTGATCAATTACGTAAAAAATTAACTATATTATTTGGTTTAAAAACTTTTCAAATTGAAAAAAAATCAAATGAAGAAAATTTAGATAATGCATTAAAACAATTGAAAGATAAAAAACTAGTTGTTAAATGAGATAAAATTGTAACTGTTTACTGAATAGAAAAAAAGGATCAAATTGTTCCAAGTATACAAGTTATAGAAATAAAATAAAAAA
>Ga0193963_1001720_pt1 | contig 10693 bp, 7 predicted proteins | sample FB_6_MG_FD_140359 | JGI IMG/M metagenome (GOLD analysis project Ga0193963, IMG submission 140359) | Microbial mat bacterial communities from the Broadkill River, Lewes, Delaware, United States - FB_6_MG | ecosystem: Environmental > Aquatic > Freshwater > River > Microbial mats | place: USA...
GCCCTGATCTCGGTGGTGGTTTTGATTTTTTGATTCATATCAGATCTCCTTCTTTTGGCGCGAACCATTTGTGTTTCATCTGTTCGCCCACAGTTTCCAGAATGCCCTGGTAAACCGAGATGATAATGCCGATGGAAAACAGGGCCACAAGAATGCAGGCAAGATCGCTTTGGTACAGGGCGATGCGTATACTGTAACCAATGCCTTGATCTGCGGCAATAAACTCGGCGACAATGGTGCCGGCCATGGCCAGTGTAGATGATCCTGCAATAACTGTGGTCAGTTTGTTTAAGTTTTCAAAGGCACGGATTTTGACCTCCAGCTGCCAGCGCATCCGTCCGGTGGCAATATAAAAATGTTCAATGTCCTTTATGGGCGAGGCCATGATTCCCAACACCGACAGCAGCAACGGAAAATAACAGATCATGGAGGCAATGAGCAGGCGGGATAAAAATCCGTCCCCCATGAGAATAAAAATGATCGGGGCCAGGGCCACAATGGGATAGGCTTGGATGTTATATGCCATGACCTTGATAAACGAGCCGGCCCAGGATGATTTGCGGCCGAGAATTCCCACAAAAAAGGCCATGGCAATGGAAACCATCTGGCCCAGCACAGCCACGGAAAGGGTGTTGAGCACATCAAGGAAATAGCCGGTCAGCATCCGGTGGGCCGTATCAAAGATCAGGGTTAGACCGGGGATTACATAATTGGACAGGCCTGCCGCATATTTAATAGCCAAAAGGCCGACAACGCCCAAGCAATAGACAATCAGAAACTGGTAGATTCGTCTAAACAGCATTCATAATCTCCAGCATGGACCGGTCAATGGCCTGGGGGGCTGCCGTATATCCTGTTTTATAATTCTGGCCCTGCACCACGACGGCACCTTTGCCCTTCCCGGGGTGGCTTAACACCAGAATATCTTTGCAAAATTGTGCCACTTCCATGAGATTGTGGGAAATATAAAGAAACAGCTTGGTCGGAAACATCTCTTTTATGGTCAGAATAATGGTTTCCCGCAAGGCTTCATCCACATTGGCAAGGCTTTCATCCAGTATCAGCAGATCAAAGTCCTGGATCAGGTAGCGAATAAGGTTCATCCGGTTCTGCTGGCCCATGGACAACTGGGAAAAGCGTGACGCCAAAAGGGCCTCCACGTTGAAAATGTTGATAAGTTCCTTTTTAAGATCTACATTTTTTGAGGGACAGACCTTTTCCAGGTGCCTGCCGGTGCAGGACCAGCCGGGCAAGCGCTCCTGGTTGTAAGAATACAAAATAGTGGAAATGTCTTCATAAATCAAGGTGTTGCCCCCGGGACCGCTGCTGCCGCCGGCAAGAATTCTTGCAAAGGAGGTTTTGCCCACGCCGGATGGCCCGAAAACAGCATTAAACCCCGGTGCGGCCATGGAAAAATGAAGATTTTCAAGGACCGGTTTGTCTGCCTCCGGGTAGGTGAAGGTCAGGCCCCTGCATTCAAATCGCATAGCCTTCTCCAATGGGGGATATATGAGTGTCACAATAACTCGTTGAATTGTCTTTGTATATAGTTGTGGGTTGCGCCCGGATATCGATATGCCGGGTCAGCCCATGCCTGTCGTTTAAGCAGGCTAATCCATACCGGGTCTGGCACGAAAAATCAACATTGTTCAACTCTATTGCAGCCTTTTTCTTTGGCCTGGTAACGTGCCTTGTCCCGACAGAAAACCATAAATTTTGCGGATTACGGCGTTGGTCTGAAATTTTAATCCTCGAAATACTTCATGTATTCCTCCGGTTAAAATTTCAGCCCGCCTTGTACTCAACAAAATTTCCAGGTTTTCGTTCAGGCACTATTTAACAGGTCGGCAATACCGATTGGGCGAATTATTTTTATATATCAGGTATTATAGGAGGTTAAGAGAACGAATTGTGGACGTTCAGTCCGTCAACTTCACCGAAGCACTGGGGGAGGTTCCAAATTGTTTTTTATAAACCTGGGAAAAATGACTCACTGAATCGTATCCCACCTGAAAGGCCGTTTCGGTTACCGAGTACCTTTGCTGGAGCATGCGTCTTGCCTTGTTGAGGCGCTCTGTCCGGATATACTGGAAAACCGTCATCCCATACATCTCCTTGAAGCACCGGTTGAGTTTCGGATGGGACATGCCGGCTGTTTTTGCCAGATCCTTCAGGCAGGGAGGCGTTTCCAGGCTGCCGTCAAGAAGCGCCCGGATTCCTTGGATCTGTCTTTTATCCTGGGGATGCATTCTCATACGCGAAGGGTCAAAAGAAGAACCGTCGCAGATTTGATGCAGTTGAAGAGAAAGAAGCTCTAGGGCTTTGCTTTCAAGAAACAGCTTGCGGGTAATCCCATGGTAGGGGCACCCGGTAATCTGATGGATGACCTCTCGAATAGCCGGTGTGATTGCGCTTTGATACAGATAGCCGGTATCCATATTGCGGGTCAGCATATTATGAATTAGGGGCGGCATCAGTTTCATATGTTTTTCAAAGCAGGTCGTAAAAACTTCCGGCTGAAGGGCTAAGGAAACGCTGCGTGCGGGAACATCATGGAGCACCCTGCAAAATGGGCCGGGGGTGTTATAATAGCTGATCCCTTGAAATTCTCCGAAAAACCGTTTGGTATTTCGGTTTCCGTGAAGGCGGATACGATAATGGCCGGAAAGGGTAAAGTTGAACTGGATGGTTACCGGGAGGTTATAATTTTTAAAAATGATATCCCGGCAAAAAGAACAGTCTGTCAGCCACAGGTCAAACCCGGGCCGGATTTTTATCCTATGGAAGCTGCCGCACCCCAGTTCCCGGGGACACTGCCAGGAACATTCATTGGGCTCAGGTTCGGTATGGGAAAATACTTTTTTCCCGTGCTGGGTGATAAAGTCGTCATAACTGAAGTCCAGACTGATTGTTCTATCCAATGTATTTCCCTTTGTTGATTAAGAAAAACTAATTTTATTAAAAATTAATAGTCTAATCTAAGTTTTTATTCATACACAAACTAATTATTTGTGTCAATATTTGGGTTTTTATTTATCTTGTTTCAGTTGCAGACAGCATTTGTTCCCCATTCGACAGTTTTTTCCCATTTTTCATAGTAGCTTATATCCGTTCGCTTTCCATGTGGGCAAGGTCATAAAAAAATACAAGGTTGGATGAATACAATGAAATAAAATGAGGATTGTTGGCGACCATTGAAAGGAAAAAAATGACTCAGAAAATACGTATCAAAATCGGCACTGTTGAGGAAACGCTCCTGCTGCCGTTATGGGGCAGGGCACATGAAACTCAAAAAAGCAATCCGCGGTTGGTTGACCAAAGTGCGGTGGAGATTATCAATCAAATTGATTACGATTTTTCAGATATCGAAAAAACCCAATCCATGTCCCAGCATGGCTGGGTTGCACGCAGCCTGCACACCGATAGAATGGCCCGTGGGTTCATAGAACAACATCCCCAGGCGACAATTGTTAACATCGGCTGTGGGCTGGACACCACCTTCAGCCGGATTGATAATGGTCAAATCATGTTTTATGAGCTTGATTTGCCCGATGTCATGGCCCTTAGAAAAAGTTTTTATGGAGACAGCGACAGGCACAAAAGCATTGCCGCTTCATTTCTGGACACTGAATGGTTTGAGCAAATAAAAGTGCGGGACGGATTGCTTTTTCTGGCCGGAGGTGTGTTGTATTATTTTAAAGAAGCACAGATCAAACGGTTTTTCATCCAGGTCGCTGACTATTTTAAATCATGTGATTTTTATTTTGATTCTCTGTCCCCCATGGGAATGAAAATTGCGAAAAAGCAGGTACTGAAAAAGGGCGGTATGGGTGTGTCCATGGATGGCGGATGGGGGCTGAAATCCATAAAAGCCCTTGAGAAATGGGACCAAAGAATTCAGGTCATTGATTCAACACCCATGTCTAAAGGAATGAAGCAAGGGGTCCCATTGCCGGCAAAATTGGCTTCTACCATAGCAGATATGCTTGGTGTTTGCTCAATGGTGCATATGAGAATATGCCATTGCTGAGACTTGAAAGCTGTTGTGTCGCAGCATTCGACAATTACACACCACATAAATGCCATTACGCACTGCCAAAAAATTTTAAGATATTATTAAATTCTTGTATTAAGATTGTATGTCGCATTAGTATCTAACTGGTATGTTTTGGTATAATGACGAGATAGAGCCACTTGAATCAAAGCCGGTAACGTCTAAGGGGCAAAAGCCCAGACTGCTGTTGTACGGAAGCTCATCGTTGCGCTTGTGGGCTGGGTTCCAGAATGAGTTCCCGGACTTTGAAGTTGTCAACCAGGCGTTTGGCGGTTCCACGTCAGCGGCCTGTTGCTGGTTTTTTAAGCGATTGGTACCCCAGCACCACCCTGACCTGCTTGTTTTCTATGCCGGGGATAATGATCTGGGAGAAGGTCGCCACCCGGAAGAAGTTTTTATCTCTTTTAAATACTTAATGACCTTAATTGATCGGCATTGCGGAAATATCCCTGTCGCGTTTATTTCGATTAAACCAAGCATTGCCAGGCAAGATTTAATAAATTCAATCAAATTTACAAATAGCATTATTCACAAGGAAATAGAGGCTTTTCATCCGAATTGCACCTTTGTTAATATATTCGATTCAATGTCGGAGATGGATAATAAAGAAATACTATTTGAAGAAGATGGATTACATCTAAGTGCGAACGGATACGAGATTTGGCGCAAGCTACTCAAAGAACAGTTTCTTAACAAGTTTATAGGTTAAAAATTGTTACAATTTTACATATGAAAAAGAAATGTGGAAGCCTCACCAATAACTGACCACGTTTACAGCGCGGTTGCGGTAGTAAGGTGGGCACGCTTTTTGTGCCCACCTATTGTTATAAACTTGAACCCATGTGATTTATCGTTCAGGCACAAAATGTTATACATTCAATGGTGGGCAACGCTGCGCTTTTGCCCACCCTACCTGGCTACCTGGCTTTATTGGTTTGTTGCGGGTCCAGAATATCTCGTCACAATCATACGCTTTAAACGGTCATATCTCGAGAATAATTTTACCGACATGCGTTGCGCTTTCCATAAGCCGATGGGCCTCTGCAGCCTGCTCCAGAGGAAATGTTTTGTGGACAGCCGGTTTGATTTTTCCCGCCTCAATCAGCGGCCATACCTTCTCCCTGAGCTGTGCCGCAATTTCAGATTTGGAGGCATCCGGACGACTGCGCAAGGTGGAGCCCGTGAAAAGGAGACGTTTCAGCATGATGGGCATCAGATTGATCTCGACTTTGGAGCCCTTGTTAAATGCAATCTGAACGATGCGTGCATCCGGTGCCGACACCTTGATATTGCGTGCAATGTAGTCTCCTCCGACAATATCTAGAATGACATTGGCGCCCTTCACTTCATTTCTAACAATTTCAACAAAATCTTCCGTGTTGTAATCAATAACCCGATCGGCGCCGAAACCTTTACAGGCTTCACATCGTTCTGCAGGGCTGTCGGTGGCATACACCTTTGCGCCGAAAGCTTTTCCAAGCATGATGGCCGTTGAGCCGATACCGCCGGAACCGCCGTGGACAAGAAAGATTTCCCCTTCTTTGAGTCCGGCCCCCATGAATATATTGCTCCAAACCGTAAAGAACGTCTCGGGAATTCCCGCGGCTTCCACCAAACTCAAGCCTTTTGGAATCGGCAGGCAATGGGGCGCCAGAACGGCACAATACTCGGCATAACCGCCGCCGTTGGTCAGGGCACAAACTTGGTCTCCCACAGACCAATCGTTGACATCGCTGCCGACGGCAACAATGGTTCCTGCGATCTCCAGACCCAGAAGGTCCGATGCGCCCTTTGGCGGCGGATAATGCCCTCTACGCTGAACCATATCGGGCCCGTTTATACCGGTGGCCGCCACCTTGATCAGCACCTCTTCCGGTTTCGGCTGGGGCAGAGGCCTGCTTCCCACAGAAAGGGCCTCGGGGCCGCCCGGTTCGGTGATTTCAATCACTTTCATCTGTTCTGGTAATGTGGATGTCATCGCTGATTTCCTCCATCGTAAATGATTATGAATTTACGTCCATTAAATATCGTCAGGGTTTTTGTAAAAGTTACTGGAATTACAATTCTCCCGTTCACGTTATAAATTAACTTAAGTACCAGGTCAAATCATAAAAAGGTGAGCAGATCAACTCGTCGTAGAGTTTATCCAGGGCAACGCTTTGGACGAGTCGATTAATAGAGCGGAAGATTTTTCCAACAGCGTGATGAGGTGCCCGATTTGATTTTATGCATACTAAAACCGAGCGAAAAGAGCAATGCCAAGGGCAACAATGATGTATTCATCCTTGCCCAAGCTTATTTCAAAACAGAATTTAATAACAGGGGTATTGTGGGGGGATCATTTCAAAATTTGGGGCTGCTCCCCTTGCTGTTTAAAACGAATAGTTTCATTTTTTACAGTCCTTTTAAATGACTAAAACGGTATCCCACTGTTTTTGTTTCTTATAGGTTTGGTCCCGCCTTGGGTGGGCTGCTATCGATTTGTGAATCTTTTAATCCGGCGTATTCTTTCCTGCAACCCATTTTGACTTATGTCTGTCTTGCCTAAATTAAATTCATCCAAAGACAGTCTTTGTTCTTAAAGCGACAGTTTTTTTTTCAAATATTTGTCATTATACCATTCTTTATAGTGACGCTATTACCAATTTAAAGAATGGAGAATCGTCATATGCAGCTTGAAATAACAAATTTGAACAAGACCTATGCCGGCAAAGTCGCAGCGTTAAAGGGGGTTTCGCTTACCATCGGGACCGGTATGTTCGGTCTGCTGGGTGAAAACGGGGCGGGCAAATCCACCCTGATGCGCATTCTGGCCACCCTGCAGGATGCAGATTCCGGAACGGTTCGTTTCAATGATATTGATGTGCTTGCCGCCCCGGAAAAACTTCGAAGACAACTGGGATACCTGCCCCAGGAGTTTGGGGTCTACCCGTCGGTGAGCGCAGAGGAACTGCTCTCCCATATTGCGGATTTAAAAGGGATTGTAACTGTTGGCGAACGAAAAGATCAGGTGGATGCGCTGCTGCAAAAGGTCAACCTCTGGGATCAACGCAAAAGAAAAATTGGCGGGTTCTCCGGAGGCATGAAACAGCGGTTCGGTATTGCCCAGGCTCTTTTGGGCAACCCAAAGCTGATTATTGTTGATGAACCCACTGCCGGCCTGGATCCGGTTGAGCGCAACCGTTTTTACAATCTGCTGTCGGAAATCGGGGAACACACGGTGGTGATCCTGTCCACCCATATTGTGGAGGATGTGAGCACCCTTTGCAACCACATGGCCATCCTGGGGCAGGGCAGGGTGCTTCGGGTGGGTACCCCCGGGGAGCTTGAACAAAGCCTTAACGGTCTTTTGTGGACCAAATCAATTCAAAAGGATGAACTGGCAGGGTATCGTGAGCGCAACGATGTGCTTTCCAGCCACTTTCACCTGGGCACCCTCAATCTTACCATCTGTTCCAAGACAGACCCCGGTAACGGTTTTATCCCCAAACCACCTAGTTTGGCGGATACCTATTTTCATACCCTGAAAACAATCCCGGCCAATTGATAGGAGCCTGTTATGAAAAACCCCTTTATGATGTCCAACATATTTTCTTTTGAGTTAAAGTACCGGTTCAGGCATCCGCTTACCTATCTGATTCTCCTGATGCTGGCCGGACAGGGAGTCTGGTATACCCTTGGCATCTATGACTATTACACCAGTGATGAAGCCCTGCTCAACGGTGCCGGTATTTTTTACCAGTGTATGGCCGGCGGAGGGATGCTGCTTGTGGCCATTGTGGCCATGATCAGCGGCACGACTCTGTACCGGGATATCGCCGTGGGATCGGCCGATTATGTCTATGCCTGTCCCCTGGATGAAAAGCGCTTTTTTCTCACCCATTTCATTACCGCTTATACCATCAACCTGTTCCTGGTTGCGGCTTATCCTGCGGGCATGGTTCTGATCAAGTATTCCGGGCTGGGCGAGCCCCACCAGTTGGGCCCGACACAGTGGCTGGAACTGATCCACGGCTATCTGATCTTTTGCGTTCCCAACCTTTTTGTATTAACCGCGGTCTGTTTTTTCTGCCTGGTCCATGTGCGCAAAATATCGGCTGCCTATATCGGGGCGGTGGCATTGACCGTACTGTTTGTGGTCAGTGAGGTGATGAGCGAGAATTCGCCTTATCGGTTTTTCCTGGAGGTGATGGATCCCTTTGGTTATGTCTACTGCAAGTTGCTGGTCCAGGAGCTGCCGGTGGCCTTGAAAAACAGCGGGTTCCTCCCAATGACAGCCTCGTTCTGGGTTAATCGCCTGTTCTGGATATTGATGGGGTTTGCCGGTATTTATTTGAGCTACAAGCGATTTTCTTTTCAATATTTCCTTCGGGCCCCGGCGGGCAGCACACGGGAAAAAAGTATCAAAAAAAATGGCGTCTGTGCCTCTTCATTCAGTGACGGCGTGCCGATTCCAAACGTCCTGTGTCAATACGGCCGCAAAGAGAACCTGCTCAAAGTGCTGCGGCTGGCAAAGGTTGAATTTCTTTCCGTGGTCAGGCCGGGTTCATTTAAAATTATTTTCGGCCTGCTCATCTTTATCATTTTTATGCAGAACCTGTTCTGGAACTCCACCTATTACGTCGGCCATCAGGTGCCGCTGACGTCAGGGATGTGCAATGTCAGGCTGGTCAACGGGTTTTTGTTCATGATCATTCTCATGCTGTTGGCCGGAGAACTTTTTTTCAAGGAACGAACCAGCGGATTCTGGCAGATTACAGGGGCCACGCCTTCACCCACCTGGGTTCTGCAGGTGCCAAAGCTTTTGGCCATGTTCGCCGTTGCCTTTGTCTTTGCCCTGGCCATTTTTTCAGGCGGGGTCTGTGCCCAGGCGCTGCAGGGGTTCTGGGACATGGACCTGGCGCTTTATATCGGGGATCTATTCGGCTACAGATTTGGATGGATCACCTATATGTTCAACATTGTCCTGGTCTTTTTTCTGGCCGGCTTGTTCAATAACCGCTACCTGACCCATGTGGTTGCCATTGGGTATTATCTGTTCATTATTATCAGCTTTGACATCGGACTGATTGAGCAGGTACGTTTTGGGTATTCACTGGTCCCGGGACTGGACGATTATTCGGAAATGATGGGCTACGGCATCTGGGATCGGTCATCGTTCTTTTTTTTCCTGACCTGGACAGCCCTTGCTCTGGTGTTTGTCCTGGCCGGAATTCAGTTCTGGCGTCGCGGCACAGGACAGCGGGTATTTACCCTCAAACGGCTGTTGGCCGGAGAGCTGTCCCCTGGGGCAAAAGCTGTCGGCCTTGCTGCGTTGCTTTTGTTTTTTGTGCTGCAGGGCTTTATTGTGTCTCAATCCAACGGGTTGCGAAATTACATCTCTTCCGACCAGGCAGATGCCGAATCGGCTTTGTATGAAAAAAAGTATGCAAAGACAGCAGGCTCCAGCCGGTTGGCAAGACAGGTGAATGAGGTGCAAATCGACCTGTTTCCCGAACAGAGAAAAGCTGAGTATGCCGCCACGGTCACCCTGGCCAACCTCTCTGCGGAACCTTGTGAAACGCTTTATCTTAATGTGGACGCGCACACGGACATTTCGCTTTTGACTATCCAAGACGCTTCCCTGGAACCTGCCAAAAGAGATCGTGAACTTGGCATGTCTGTCTACAACCTGCCTGAACCCATTCAACCCGGAGAAAAGGCAAAACTTTTTATCAAAGCGGTTCGCCAATACCGGGGATTTCCCCAGACGGCTGAAGAACCCCAGGCAGATCTTGCCTTTAACGGACTGTTTTTAACCCAGGCGCTTCACTTGACCGGCTTTGACCAGGATAAAACCCTCCAGGACAACCGGGACAGGGAAAATTACCACTTAACTAAACTAGCTTCGCGTCTTGACCCCATTGACGACGTCCATGGATTGCGCCGGGGATTTGTCTCCCCCTGGCAGCAGGCCGCCGACGGACAAAAGCTGAATCTGACCGTGAGCACCAGTGCGCCCCAGCAGCCCTTTGCCCCGGGCCGCCTCATCCGGACATGGCAGGAGGGTGACAGAAATTATACCTTTTTTCAGGTGGATACCCCCAAAATGGTTCATCCGTATATCGGTTCAGCCTGCTATCTGAGCCGCAAAAGCCTGTTGGGGCAGGTTGAAGTAAACCTGCTGTATCATCCCGGCCATGACTACAATCTAAATGAATTTGAACAGGCCATTGGGGCGGGTATTGCATTTATTGACAGGGAACTTGGCGTCTATCCCTATACCAAACTCCGGGTGGCTGAAATTCCATATCACCAGGAAGATTCCTATGCCATGGCTGAAGCCATTGCCCTTTCGGAAAAAGAGGGGTGGTATGGAGACTGTAATGTGGGCGAAATACGGGGCTATATCCAGTATGTTCTGGCCCGGGATCTGATCCGGCAGTGGATTTCGGCAAACAGCTTTATTGCCGATGTCCAGGGGGCGGATATGATCTGGACCGCGCTGCCCTGCGCCCTTGCATTGCAGGTTGTGGACAGTCGGGTGGGCACCCGGGAAGTTGAAGCGCTTTTTGTCAAGATGCGCAAAACCTATCACAAGGATCGGACCAATGAGCCCATCCGAGAACCGCCGCTGATCTTTGCCGACCATATCGACTA
>Ga0193963_1001722_pt1 | contig 10684 bp, 9 predicted proteins | sample FB_6_MG_FD_140359 | JGI IMG/M metagenome (GOLD analysis project Ga0193963, IMG submission 140359) | Microbial mat bacterial communities from the Broadkill River, Lewes, Delaware, United States - FB_6_MG | ecosystem: Environmental > Aquatic > Freshwater > River > Microbial mats | place: USA...
AAATAACATCGAATGATATTATTACTAATTTACCATATTGTAAAGAAGCACATATGGTTTTTGATCATCATGAAAGTGAAACAATTAGAAATGAAAAAGCTGAAAATCATGTTATTATAGCTGATGCACCTAGTGCTGCTAGAGTTGTTTACGATTATTATGGAGGAAAAGCAAAACTACCTAATATTAGTGAACTGATGATGAATGCTGTTGATAAAGCGGATGCTGCACAATTTAGTGTTGATGAAATTTTACACCCAGAAGGTTGGGAGTTATTAAGTTTCATAATGGATTCAAGAACAGGTTTAGGAAGGTTTAGAGATTTTAGAATTTCAAATTATCAATTAATGATGGATTTAATTGATTATTGTATTGATCATGATATTGATGATATTATGAAACTTCCTGATGTTGTAGAAAGAACAGATTTATATAAGTCCTATGAAGATAAATTTAGAATGCAACTAGAAGAATGTTCTATAATGTACAATAACCTTATTGTTCTTGATTTAAGAGATGAAGAAGTTATTTATCCAGGAAATAGATTTATTATGTATGCTGTAAATCCAGAAATTAATATCTCTATTCATGTATTAAATGGTTTTCAAAATCAAAATACTGTATTTGCAATTGGAAAATCAATCGTAAATAGAAATTCAAATACTAACATAGGTGAGTTATGTTTAAAATATGGTGGCGGTGGACATCATGCTGCTGGAACTTGCCAAATTGAGAATGATAAAGCAGAAGAAGTTTTAGAAGCTCTAATAGAAAAAATTAACGAAGATGGTTAATTTTTCTTTTAATTAATTGCTTCCTTAATTGCATTAATATAGCTTTTATTTGATAACTCGTTATTTTCTTTATAAGCTATATTAAATGCTGTACCATGATCTACTGATGTTCTTTTAATTGGTAGATTTAGTGATACATTTATACTCTCTTCAAAATAGAGTGCCTTTAAAGGTGCTAATCCTTGATCATGATACATAGCACAAAAATATTTATAATTTTTTCTTACGTGTGGAGTAAAAGCTATATCTGGAACTAATAAATGAAACTTTTCATTTGTTAATTTTTCTGCTTTTTTAATCGCTTTTTTTATAATATCTTCTTCATCTCCTAAAACACCATTATCTCCTGCATGTGGATTTAATCCTAATACGGCAATAGGTTCTTTTTTTGAGTTAATAGATTGAGTAAAATGAATTAAAAAATTAGTAAGTTTTTTTACTGTAATTTTTGAAATTACTTCTTTTAATGGTACATGTTCTGTAAATAATGCAACAAACATCTTTTGACAACCTAACATCATAATTGCATCTTTTTTAAATATATCTCTTAGCATATCAGTATGTCCTACATAAGATATATTTGCTTTAGACCATGCCTCTTTGTTGATTGGAAGCGTGCATATAGCATCAACTTTATTTTCTTTAGCAAGTGATATGGCATGTAAAAATGAATCGTAAGAGAATTGTCCTGAATCTTTTTTTACTTTTCCTGGATAAATACTACACTTTGAATAATTCCCGCTAATTACAAAATCTGATGGAATTTTTATAGAAAGTTTTCTAGATGTTAATTTTAAAAGTTCTTCATTGATACAATAGATAGGTTTACATAGTTTTGAAATTTTTTTATGATTTTCTAATGCAAGTTGTATTCCAATTCCATTTATATCACCTAAACTTATTGCTATTTTTTTCAACATTTGTTTATAAGTTCTTTCATATCAATAATTGCCTCTTTTAATCCTACAAAAACACTTCTTGCAATAATACTTTGACCAATATTTAATTCTTCTATTTCTTTTATATTAGTCATATAATTAACATTTTGGTAGTTTAATCCATGACCAGCTGCGACTCTTAGTCCAACTCTTTTTGCTAGTTTTGAGGAGCTTTTGATTTCACTAAGTGAATTTTGCAATTTAGTTGATAATTGTTCTCTTGATAATTCTAACTCTTTGATACTATGGTGAGTTTTGTTTAATCCACTATTTAACATAGCATATATATTAGCAAAAGTTCCAGTGTGAAGTTCTACCCATTCTACACCAAGTTTTTTTGATAATTCGATAATTTTTTTATTTGGGTCAATAAATAAGGAAACTTCAATCTCATTTTTATGAAGCTTTTTAATAGCTTTTTGTATCTGTTTATAGTTGTTTTCAAGATCCAATCCACCTTCTGTTGTAACTTCTTCTCTATTTTCAGGAACTAAAGTTACTCTATGTGGCTTATTTTTACAAGCAATGTCAATCATTTCATCATTTATACTACATTCAAGATTTACAGGTAACTGTGAAAGTTTGATGATATTTTGAGTATCACTATCTTGCATATGACGTCTATCTTCACGTAAGTGAATTGTAATTTGGTCTGCACCCGCTAGTTTACACACTCCTAGTGCATCTAAAGGGTTGGGGTCATTTATTTGTCTTGCTTCTCTCAATACTGCAATATGATCGATATTTACACCTAGTAACATATTTAAATCCTTATTTTAATAAAGGTATTTTATCAAATATATTCTAAATTCAATTCATTATTTACATAAAATATTTCTGCATTAAATATATTACCTCTTTGAGATTTTAAATTATTAAGTTTTAATCCATCACCTTTGAATAATCTTTTGATTTGTCTAAATGTTAAAAGTTTATTCATAAATCTTTCCCAAATAATTTTTTCGCAACTATTACATTTGTATCCTTGACTTATTTTTGTTACTTCACCTCCACATTCACATAAAAACATAGTTGTAGATTTTGTCTCATCATCAAATATTAATTCTAATTTTCCTTCATTGATAATTGCTTTTGTATCATACAAGGAATTTGATGATGATTTAAATCCTTTTAATAAAAAAGATTCACCTTTTAGCAGTTTTTTAGCTTCTTTCTCTTTAAATTCTCTTCCAAAACTATATTTCCATACCTGTGCATTGCATTTTTCACATTCATATAAAGCATCAAATATTTTTACATTACCACCACATTGGCATTTTGATAATATATTCTCTTCCATAAAAACTCCGTATAATTTAATATGATAATTTTAGCAAATAAATTAAACGGAGTTAAAAAATATTACATAATGCAATTTAATATCTTTTAACTACCTTTTAGATAAAATTCCCTAATTTAATATAATGAAGGAATGATATAAATGAGTTTTATAGAAACACGAGGAAACGATGGAAAAAGAGCAAAAGAAGTTGAGTTCTCAGATGCAATATTAAATCCGAGTTCATCTTTTGGCGGACTTTATGTACCAAAAGAGATACCAAAACTAGGAACAGAATTTATAACTAAACACTTAAACACTTCATACAAAGAATTAGCATATGATATTTTAAAAGAGTTTAAAATTGATATTGACGATGATACGATAAATGAAGCACTTGATTTGTACGATCATTTTGATGATAACACAAATCCATCTCCTGTAGTAAAAATTAAAGATGATTTATTTGTAAATGAACAATACCATGGACCTACACGTGCTTTTAAAGATATGGCATTACAGCCATTTGGTTCAATTTTAAGTGCTATTGCTAAAAGAAGAGGTGAACAGTATTTAATATTGGCTGCAACTTCAGGGGATACTGGGCCAGCAGCATTAAATACATTTAAAAATAAAGATGGAATTAAAGTAGTTTGCTTATATCCTGATGGTGGAACAAGTGATGTTCAAAGATTACAAATGGTTACAGAGAATGGTAAGAATTTAAAAGTAATCGGAATTAATGGTAATTTTGATGATGCTCAAAATGCATTAAAAAATCTTTTAGCAAGTCAGAGTTTTAAAGATGAATTAGAAAAAGACGGTATCAAACTAAGCGCTGCAAATAGTGTAAATTTTGGAAGAATTATATTTCAAATTGTATACCATTTTCAAAGTTATTTAGAATTATTACGACAAAATGAAATAACGCTTGGAGAGAAAATCTATATAGATGTACCTAGTGGAAATTTTGGAAATGTATTAGGTGCATATTATGCACAAAAAATGGGACTTCCGATTGAAAAGATGTTGGTAGCTTCAAATGAAAATAATATTTTAACACAATGGTTAACACTTGGTATTTATGATATTAGAGGTAAAGATTTAAAACTAACAAAGTCACCTGCAATGGATATATTAAAGTCATCAAATATTGAAAGAGTGATTTATGATATTTGTGGAGCATTTAGAACAAAAGAGTTAATGGAATCATTAAATGAAAATGGTTATTTTGAACATACAGCTGCGGAGTTGGAAGTACTTAAAAAACATTTTAGTGCAACATTTAGTGATGACGGTTATGGATTAAAAACTATAAAAAGTTTTGTAGACAATGGATACCTAATGGATCCTCACACTGCTACTTGTATCAAAGCATATGAAGATTTAAAAACTAAAGATTTAAAAACAGTTATTTATTCAACTGCAGAGTGGACGAAATTTTCTCCTACTGTATTAAATGCAATAAATGAAGATGATGTTAATTATGCAGATGAAGTTGCTTTAAACGAGATATCAACAAAATTAGATTTAGAGATTCCTTCATCTATAAATGAATTATTCAATAATGAAGTGTTACATGATAAGATTATTGATATTAAAGATTTAGAAAAAGAGATTATCTCTTTTTTATAACTTAGATAAAGTTTACGATAAGTTTAGACTGTTTAATTCTAAATTTATCGTGTACTAAGTTTTTTGATTTTACAATATTTTAGAAAATAAATTTTGTACGAATATTTCAATAAATTGTAATGCAAATATTAAAATTAATGGTGCCATATCCATACCACCAAATACTGTAGGTATTAATCTTCGTACAAATGCATATGCAGGTTGCGTTAATCTATTTAGCATTTGCACTATTGGATTATATGGATCAGGTTGTACCCATGATAATAATGCCGATATAATAATAATCCACTTATATAAAGATATTATAGTAACAAACAGTGTAGCAAATGCAATTAACAACGAATCAATCATTTTACAATCTCCCCTAAATAATTTTTTATTAATGGATATATTTCACTAATAGTTGGACCATTTATACTTCCCGTCAACGCATATCTTAAAGGTGTAAATAGTTTTTCATCTTTCAATTCTGTCTGTTCAGTTATATAATGTTTTAAATCATTAATATTGTCTATATATGGTGCTGTTTGTAAACAATTTTTTAGTTGTGCAAATTCATCTTCAAAACCTTTTAACGGTTTTTTTGCCTCAAAAATAGATGCAACCTTTTCTTTTATTTCATGTATGGTATCACACTCTTCAATATATATTTTTGCTAATGTACCTATATCTTTATCGGCATATCCTAAAATTTTAGATAACCTTAATTCATCCATCATTTTAATATGTTCTCTATTTAGGTATTTTAATTTATTAATATCAAATTTTGCTGCTGACTTTGAAACCTTATTAATATCAAACCATTCCATAGCTTCTTCCATTGTGAAAACTTCTACAGGAGGATTATATCCCAATAAAATAAGATAGTTTGCAATAGCAGCTGGTAAGTATCCTTGATCTACCAACCATCTTACTGATGAAGACTTATCTCTTTTAGACATTTTTTTGCCCGTTTCAAAATTTAAGATCATTGGAAGATGGATATAATTAATCTCTCTTTCATATCCTAAAGATTTTCTTATATGGATCTGTTTTGGTGTATTAGGAAGTTGATCTTCACCTCTTACAACTGTTGAAATATCAAATAACATATCATCAATTGAGCATGCAAAATTATAAGTAGGTGACTTGTCTTCTCTTAATATAAGAAAACTATCTACATCAAAGGGTTGATATTCAAAATCACCTTTAACTAAATCTGTAAATTTAATACTATCTTCTGGTTTTTTTAATCGCACTACAAAAGGCGCATTACAATTAAATTTTGTTTCATCACTTATAGTTTCACAGAAACCGCTATATCTATATGGAAGTTTCGCTTTTTTAGCTATCTCTCTATCTTGATCTAATGCTTCTTCACTACAAAAACAATTAAATGCTTTTTTATCAAGTAAAAGTTTCATTGCCATTTGTGTATGATATTTAATATTTTCACTTTGATGTGCTACTCTACTGTAATTGATACTAAAAAGGTTTAAAAGTTCAAGGATATCTTGGTCTTTCCCTTCAATATTCCTTTTCTTATCTGTATCTTCAATTCTTATGAGTAATTCTTCATTAAGTTGTGTGGATAATATATGATTAAAAAGGGCAACTCTTAAGTTACCTATATGCATATCTCCAGTTGGGCTTGGTGCAAATCTTAGCAAGTAAAATCCTTAGGTTTATTTTGTAGATTGTATCTAATTTGTATTTAAAAATGTATGAAAAGAGATCCAAGCAAAGACTTGGATTTAAGATGTATGAAAAAAGATTTTATAGTTTATTAAAAGTGGTAAAATAAACCGGCATAAGCTCCTTTGATTTTCAATTCTCCATATGTGTCATCGATATCATCTAATGTCATATTTTGATGCCGATACCCAAGTGTTGCTCCTAGTCCGAAACTTGTTTCGTATACTAAACCAGCTTTAATATCAGAAACTTCATTTCCATCATATCCAATATAGCTCATATCAGCTTCAACACTTAACCCAGTAAAAGGTAAATCAAATCTCGCTTTTCCATACAATGTTGGTAAGATAACAGAAAAATCTTTTCTAGCGGTATTATTTGCCTTTATCTCAATATTTCCATCGATTGCTTTTATATTTATTCCAAGATCTAAATTAACCCAATTATCTAAAATTCTCCAGTATGGAATGACATCAACTTGATCAAGTGTTAGTGAAGTAGTAGCAGATACAGCAGCAAGAGAAGTACCGGCAAATGTTACAGGATTTTGAATTTTTCCAGTTGCGTTGTCAGAAAAATTTGTTTTTTGAATCTTTAGATTAGGTATGAGAGGAAGAGGATGATCAACATATGCCCACATGAAACTATTTACTTCAGTACTTCCATATCCTAAGTCTTTTTCAAAATCTAAGGAGCCTATACCACTTCTGATATCACCAGTTAAACTTGAACCCCATGCAGCATAACCAATTTCAGCACCTATGAAATCTGCATTAACCGAAGTTACCAAAGTAAACGCAACTGTTGTGGATATCAGTAGTCTTTTCATATTTTATTCCTTATTCTTTTATATGTAAATATTAACGAATACTTACTTTGTTACGATTGAAAATGTAAGTTGATTAATCTCTTTATGTTTTTGTATAAAAGTATTTAATTCATCTACTGTTAAACTGTTGATTTTTTCTAATTCCTGCTTAGGATAATCAAAAGGTAAATTCTTATAATATAAATGGAATGCTCTATTTAATCTTTGTGAAAATGTTTCTGTTCTTAAAGGTTCACTTCCTAATAAGAAGTTTTTTGCAGACTGTAACTCTTTTTTAGTTACTCCAGATTCTACAAACTCTTTAACTATTTTATTTACCATTGCTTTTGCTTTTTGCGTATTATCAAGTTTTGTTTGAAGATAACCAGTAAAATGAGAATGTGATTTATTATTTGTGATATTACCATATGCACTGTAAGCTAGACCATTTTTCACACGTATCTCTTCCATGAGGCGACTACCAAAACCACTTCCTCCTAGAATAAAAGAAGCTACTTTTGCTTTATAGCTGTCTTTTGAATCATAATTAATATTAAATGGACTTGAAAAATAGATATATGATTGCTCTGTATCTTTTAATATTAGATCTTCTTTAATTTTTTCTGAGATAGCAATTTTATTTAAGTATGATTTCCCTTGAGGTTTAAAAAAGTTCAAGGTATCTTTGATATCATTTTTAAAACTTTTAAAATTTAAATCACCACCAACTACAATAATAAGATTATCTAAGTTTAATATATTTGATAGCTTTTTTTGAATATTAGTTAGAGTGATTTTTTCAATATGTTTGATCTCTCCTTTGCTAGTATATTCTAACGCAGTGTCTTTATACTGAAGTTTTTTTAAATTTTTAGATGCTAAATAATCAAAATCATTTTCTTTTTGTTGAAGTTTGCTTATTTCTAGAAGTTTTATTTTATCTAAGGTATCTTGAGTAATATTTGGGTCTTTTAAAAGTTTATTTAAATACTTAAGAGCAAGTTTATATTCACTTTTTAAGCATGTGATTTCAATTACAAATGTTTCGAATCCAGTTGACGCATCAATTGATATGGCATTGTTTTCTAAATCTCTTGCATAGCTAATAGCACCATCTTTTTTTGTGCCTTCATTTAAAATTTTAGCTGTTAGATTTGTTATTCCTATTTTCTTTTTATCATTAATATAACCGCTGTTTTGAAAAACAAGTTGTAAATTAAATATTGGTAAATTGTTATTTTTTTCAAAAATAACAGGAATAGTTGTATTGTTATTTTGTATCTCTTTAAGTGTTGCTGACATCAGTATCCCTTGTGTAATAAAAAGTATTAAAATTGAAAGTTGGTATATTTTAGGTAAAGACATATTAGAATCTTTCTAATATATCATACGCTGTATTTCTTTTTGCTGGATTTTCTCCAATATCTCTAATAAGATCAATCATCTCACTTTGATTCATAGTATTTGCAGCACCAGCTGCACTTACTACATTTTCTTCCATCATAGTACTTCCTAAATCATTTGCTCCAAATTGTAAAGCCATCTGACCGATATAACTTCCTTGAGTTACCCATGAACTTTGGATATTTTGAAAGTTATCCAAATAGAGTCTTGCAACTGCCAATAGTCTTAAGTATCTATTAGAACTTTGCGCGGGAATATTTGGTAATTCTTTTGCTAGTTTAGTATGTGCTGATTGAAAACTCCACATAATATAAGCTCTAAAACCACCTGTTTCATCTTGTAATTGTCTGATTTTATCCCAGTGACCAATTATTTGTTCATCAGTTTCAACTGTTCCAAACATCATTGTTGCTGTTGATTTTACATCTAAGAGGTGTGCTTGTCTATGAACTTCTAGCCAATCTTCAACATCGAGTTTTTTAGGTGCAATTATATCCCTAACGTCATCATTTAAAATTTCAGCACCCGCACCTGGAATAGAAGCCAATCCTTTGGCCTTAAGTCTTTTTAAAACTTCATGATAACTTATTTTTGAGATTCGTGCTATATAGTCTATTTCGATTGAACTAAACCCATGTATATTAATCATTGGATATTTAGTATGAATATGATCTACTAAATCTTCATAAAAATTAATTCTAAGTTTTGGATGTACTCCCCCTTGGAATAGAATTTGTGTTCCTCCGATTGCTAAAAGTTCATCAATTTTTTGGTCAATCTCGTCATATGTTAATACATAAGCATCATCATCTTTTGCATGACGATAAAAAGCACAAAACTTACAATCTACCCAACAAATATTTGTATAATTAATATTTCTATCAACTACAAAAGTAGTTATTTTTTCAGGATGTAATTCAAGTTTTTTAGCACTTGCCATTTTTCCTAAATCGATTAGTGAAGCGTTTTGAATTAAGTCTAAAGCTTCCTCATTTGTTAATCTATTTTTTGGTGTCATCTTTTTACCTTTTTATATTAAAACTTTGAACCTAAACTAAATTCAAAACTTGATGTATCATCTCCAGATTCAGGGCTTACAGCACGTGCGAAAATAAATTGTAATGGACCAACCGGTGAGAACCAAGAGATTAAAGCACCATTACCAGACTTTTTAATTTCATTAAAACTCTTTTCTCCAATCATACCATAGTCATAAAAAAGTGCCCATCTCATTTTTGCACTTGGAATTAGTGGAAAACTAATTTCTGCAGTATTTGTAAAGTATTTTCCAAATCGTGTTACTCCTGGATAATCGTCTGGATCAAATGCATATGAAGAATATCCTCTTACACTAGATGGCCCTCCTAAGTAGAATGTTGTAGTATCTGGAATATTTCCTGTATCTTCCAAAAATTTAAGACTATTTTTATACCGAAGAATAATATCATAGTCCGTTAATTTCTCTAAAGAATAAAAGTATTTAAAGTACGTAGAACTTAATATGTAGTTGGAATCACCACCAATACCTGCATATTTTAAACTTGTACCTGCTGTTATACCTGATCTAGGGATATAAAAATCATCAGTATTATTAAAATTAATATATGGAGTAATAGCACTTGTTGTAAATTGTAAATTTGATGCCGTGTCAATTGCATATTTTACATCTTCATCATCAAAGGAATAATTAAGACCTATTCTTGTATGTCTATTGATACTTCGTCCAACTCCAACTCCAAAACCTTTCTCAATTGTAGTTTTATCACCTTTATTGATATCCGAATTAGTTATTACTGATTCATTTTGATGAATGTTAACACTACCGTTATATTTACTATCATTAATAGATGGATTTGAAAGAGATAAGGTATAATTATCTTTTTTTGAAGAGTGTTCAACTGCTACACCAAGGTTAAGTCCACTACCTAAAATGTTTTTATCATTTACAGCAAGGTTAATTAAAAATCCATCATAGCTACCATATCCCCCACCTACAGTTAAGTTTCCTGTAGCTGCTTCAGTTACTTCTACTAGTAAATTCATTTTATCGCTAGATATACGTTGTTGTTTAATATCTACTACTTCAAAAAAGCCCGTTCTTTTTAGTGCATTTTTAGAGTCTTTAAAATCAGTTAGGTTATATAAGTCTTTC
>Ga0193963_1001724_pt1 | contig 10665 bp, 8 predicted proteins | sample FB_6_MG_FD_140359 | JGI IMG/M metagenome (GOLD analysis project Ga0193963, IMG submission 140359) | Microbial mat bacterial communities from the Broadkill River, Lewes, Delaware, United States - FB_6_MG | ecosystem: Environmental > Aquatic > Freshwater > River > Microbial mats | place: USA...
CGTTCCAGTCACTTACGATTGACAGGGAACCGGAGTTATAAGCACCTGTGGTACCAATTTCTAGGTCTTCAACATACTCCTGGCCAGTTTCAGTAATCACACCAGTGGGTGATTCCATAAATGTATCGCAAGTCGATGACATATTGGTAATCGTCAGGTTGCTGATATGTGTTTCATCCGGGCCGCTGGCCCCGGCGCAAGTTGTGTAATGATCACCGACAATAACAGAATTATTAACAACAACAGAGGATGAACCATAAATAGCTATGGCTCGTCCGCTATTGCCATCAATATTATTATCGCCGTCCGTGCTGTCATTCAGGAATGTAATATTAGAAACAGCGACGTCAGTATCTGAAACGTATTGGTAAATACGGCCAAAACCGACATATAGACCTGAGTTAGTTGATCCATACAGGTATTGGGAATCGATAATAGCGTACTGAGTATTGCCTTTATAGCCATGGCCAAACAGTAATCCAATGCTGTCGGTTCTGGTGACAATATGATTCAGATTGACGGTGCCTCCACGAACAAGGCTGCCGTGGATAAAGTCTTCAATCTGGACATAGGAAATATCCGTATTATATCCAGTGGCCAGAAGTGCCAATCCTGTACGGGTCGTATCGTTACTGCCATAAGGCCAGGCACCACCAGAAATAGTGACGTACTTCATGACACCGCTGCTGTCTGCGGCATCATCGCCACCAAACAGACTTTGATTTGAAAAAGATTCAACGATATTGCAGGGAGCCGGGCCATCGGAACAAGGGCCTTGGTCTGCATCCAGATAGTAAGGTGCGAAGCCTTCCAGCACGATACCATTCCAGGAAGTGCTTGGGTCCCATGATGAGAAGCGGATGGGTGCTTCTTTGGTGCCTTCAGCCATCAGTTTGGAACCACGGGTAATACGCAAGCGGGTTTCTGCGTTGACCTTGATTTTTGTGCCTGGCTCAATCGTCAGCGTCACGCCATTGTTTTTGACATCAGCGACTTCGACATCAGACAGCAGAAAGCGATCACCATCACCCACAATCACATCGTCGGTGATTACCCAAAGTTTGTCGGCGGTCAGGGTGAAATCTTCCTCGATGCGACCAGAGAGTGAGCAGACATCGTTATCCGCACATTCTGCAAAGGTTTCGGCAATGGTCGTGGTGTTATTGCAGAGGTAGTCCGTATCGGTAATTTCACTGGCATCCAGCGTATCGGATGAATTGCTATCCGGGCCGACATCAATACGGGCACCACCGTTGGCACAGTGCTCACTGGCAGGCTCTTCGGTGACTTTAATCAGGCTGATAATGGATGCGCCATCCTGACCATTGGTGCCATCCCGACCATCTGCCCCATTTGTGCCATGACAAATGCTCTGGGTGTTATCGATTTCATCGGTGTCGAGTACGCCATTGCCGTTTTCATCAATACCCACCGCGACATCAATACCGCCGTTGGGGCAGGCGTCGTTGGCGGCAAAAGCCTGGGTGGAGGTAACGGTTGAGACGCTGCGTGCCGAGGGTGAATCGGACGTTGAGTCGGACGAGCCAGAGCTGTCACCGCCGCAGGCCGTCAGGCTGGATGCAAGAATGGCGGTGAGTAAAAGATTCTTCTTCATGGAATATCCCCATTTCCGTGTATGTATCCCTGGACTTCTTTGTTCACCTTCATGGCGTTCCAAGACTTCAAGCCCATAACAGGGGGAATGGCCTTTGTGGCCGAGGCAGAGTGTATCGGTTCATCCATATCTGTGAAAAGTCATATTAATGGTGCATATAAAAACCCCGCTCCAGATCACTCCGAAGCGGGGTTTTTATTGGTGAGCGAGTCTTACTTCACTTCATAAACTGTCGTGGTGCCGCTCACTTCGTTGCCGACGGCAATGTAGTGTTTGCCAAGGCGACTGAAGTAATCAATGGACTCCGGTGCTAGGTCGCCAGCGGCAGTGTTGTAGGTGTCGTTATCGCATTCACCAGCATCGTCTTCTGGTTTAACTTCTGTACAGACCGGCTCACTGAAATCACGGTTGTTCAGGTAGGTCTGGAAGACCGGTGCGCTTGGGGTGGTGATGTCGTACACCATGATGCCGCCTTGACGCTCAAGACCAACAAAGGCAAAGATTTTGTCGCCAATCATGGCGACTTCAACAGCCTCTGGTTCGGTGCCTTTGTTGTCGCTGCGATCGTCTGGTGACTGGTTGTTGTCATTGGTTGAGTTGAAGTTGTCAGCGTCCGCAGCCAGAACACGTTCGGCAATATCGTCACCGCTGTCGTATACCAGTTCACCGCTAGCATTCCAGATAGAGAAAGAACGGCCGCCAAAGGCTTGCAGAGTGGCGTCAGCAGCGATGTCTTTATTGTTGGTGTCGATGACCAGTTTCAGGCGTTGTAACTGCTTTTTGTCATCGAGAGCAGCTTTGAGCGGGTGTGCATCTGCTACGGTAATGCCGAAGTCCTCGAAGTCTTTGGCAGCCGCTTCATCAATGTGAGAAAGACATCCGTCCTTGTCATCCCACAAAATGCCTTTGGCATCGGTGCATTCTTGCTCGGTAGCATCGAAGAAGTATTCGCGGCCATCGCCTTCGTTGGCGGTGACAATGTAGGTTTTACCATCTTTCTCAAAGCTGACGATGGTATCTGGCATGTACAGCCCCACCAGGCCGTCATAGCTGGTCAGCTTGTCAGTGCCAACGCCATCTTTGTTGGAGGCATCCAGAGCGCTGTCTTTCCAGCTTTTCTCGCCGAGACTCTTGATGGAATCAACCGTGCCGGTGGCTACATCAATGATGGCCAGAGCGTTGTTTTCTTGCAGAGCAACGTAGGCTTTGGACGCGTCGCCGTTCAGAGCCAGGTATTCAGGCTCCAGATCTTGTGCAACGGTGGTGCCGGTTGGGCCGGAGATACGGACATCGGCACCCAGCTCAGCCGCGCGAGAAGCTCCGGTGTTGAAGTCAGCAAAAGAAACCTGCGTGACCTTGGCCTGGTCAGCAGAGAAGCCGCCTTTGAGGTCAACAATGGTGACGGAGCCTTCCGGGTCGTTTTTATAGTTGCCGCTGGGCTCACCTTCGTTGGCTGAGAGGAGGTAACGGCCATCGTCTGACAGCGTCACCATGTCTGGCAGTGCGCCAGCGCTGTAGACATTGATCAATGACAAATCATCGGAGCGATACAGGGCGATCAGCCCCGTGTCTTGCTTGGTCGCGGCTTCAATAGCGACAGCTACCAGCCCTTGTTTGGCTGAGACGCTGTTTGCTGCGCCAATGTCGATACCCGCTTTCGTTGCGGCCGTAGCCAGGTCAATGGTGCCTTTCTTTGTGGGAGCGCTGTTGGTGCTGGACAGTGTCAGCACATCCACGGTTTTTTCTTTGGAATTTACAACAAACAGTTGGTCGGAGCAGGCGTCGTAGCTGACGATTTCTGCAGAAGCGGTATCAAAGTCATTGCCTGAAACGTAGCGGTCAACGACGGCCAGTTCCAGCGTGGCACCACTGATTCCGGTTGAAGCCTGGGTAACGCTTTCACAGGCGATATTCAGTTGCTCCAACGGAGTACTGGTTGATTTGTCATTGTTATCGTCATCGCTGCCACACGCCGCCAGGGTCGCTGCCATGGCGATTGTCAGAGCACTTTTCTTCCACATATCCAGAGACATACACACCTTCCGTCAGAATGATTAATAAGTTCTTGGAGATGAAGTTATGACGAAGCTGTGACCGGCATATGTCGGAGCTATTACGACTGTGTGACGGTTTGGGTATATCTGAAAAAAGGGTGAGTGGTCATCAGCATGATCAATCAGGTTTGCAAAAACGTTACTGAAATATTTCGTGTTTAGCATGAGGCTCTTATTCGTTTTTGATGAGATATGACCATGAAGTCTGTCGGCAACATTCTTTGTCCGTTATTTGCTCTGGGATTGAGTGCCTGCGGGGGCAGTGCCAGCGATGCGGAATCGAAGCGGCCACCAAATGAGGGGCTTGAAACCGCGCACTACACGATACCGTCGGCCCACTATATGCTGACGCCGCTGAGTACCAATCCGTTTGGTACAGCGACGATTGTTCAGGGCAGCGTCAAGGCTGGTGAAAGTGATTACCATTATGTGAACCTGGATTTGTTCAGTACCGGCGATCATCAAATCTGGCTGAAAGGACTGTCAGCAGATCTCGATCTGGAGGTGATTGACTGGAACGGTGATTCAATCCGATCGGAAGGTTCCGGGGCGGGTAATGAAGTCATCTATCTGACCACCCGACAGACCGAGTTTTTTGATGAAGGGCCGAGCGAGATGCAAATTACCATGCGCGTGTATGGCAAAACCGACACTGCCGAAGGCGATTTCACTCTGGAGTTCTGGACATTCAATGACGATGACTGATCCCCGCGCAAACCTGTATTCATAATCGGTCGTGCGTATTGATCGATAAGATAATCGGATAACCAACAGGAGCATCAGCTCCTGTTTTTATTTCTTATAAAACATGTGTTGGCCGATTTTTCCTGTTTTTTTGTCTTTGGCTGTATTTGTCCTTTTAAGTGAGGATGAGAATTAACTATTGTCCATGTCGTTTAACTGATGGTTTTGTTACTTGCGTGAAGCAATTCTAGCCCCGGTTTTAGTGTGCTAAGGTAATTTTTCAGTAAGGAAAACAACAATAAATAACCGCACAGAAAAGGATTTCGATACCGTCATTATTTACTTTCGAGGTGGCCATGATGGCTAATCGACATCTGTTATTACTGGGGCTGGCGGGTCTGTTTTTATCAGGCTGTGATTCGACCCCCGATACAACCTCTGATACGTCCGGCAAGCCCACTCCCAATGGTTCCGGCGACTCCTTCTTTAACGCGATCACCATGAACACAAATACGACCACGGCGACCTTGTCGGGTTCCGAAGTGTTCTACAAATTCCATAGTCCACTCATAAAAGCCAATTACAGCGGCACAGTAACGCTGGGCCTGACGGGCTTGACAGGAAATGCCGATCTGGAGCTGTTTGACCGCAACCTCAATCGCATCAGTTGGTCGAGCGAATCCGGCACCACTGACGAGGAAATCCGCTATTGGTATTCCACGGCCCAATTCGAGGCACTGGATTTTAACGGTCTGCACTTCGTGCGCATTCGTAATAGCGCCGGTAATACGCTGGATTACACCCTGACCTTCCGATTTGAATAGGAGAGTGGCCATGTTTCGCAAGACAATTGCCCCCACACTCGTGGCCCTGTCCTGTTGTGCGCAGGCCAGTGACGAGCGTGTCGATTATCGTGATCTGGCATTCACGTCATATACCTTTAAACAAAGTGCCTGGACAGAAGACCAATACGTTGGCGATTTAAAAGACGTTGTTACGTTTTCCGATGCACTGGCTCACGTGGTCGAATATCGCTCGCCCCGTAATAGCGGCTTTAATTTTGATATTGGAGCAGCGATTCGCTCCAAGCGTAATGGTGATACCGAGCTGGAAGCCATCTTTGGTGCGATTGAAGTCGGTGGCGTCTGGCTGCGGATGGAAACCAGCACTGCATCCGGTTATGTCGGCGAAGTGGAGCAGGGCCATCGTTCGGATGGCAAGCATGTGATCGGTGATCGCAGCTTTGATGCCCGTTATCTGCAGATCAACGTCGGTAAGTCGTTAGAACACTGGAATGCTGCCCGTTGGGGTCTGGGGTATATCCAGGCATCACAACCAGCCGAAATCAGCTTTTATACCGCCGGTTCCGGCGGTTTCTCCAATCAGGCTGCGTATCCCGATGCATTGATCGACCCGGAATACGAACACCGTTTGCTGGGCTTCTGGTTTGAGGTCGATAACTTGCAGGCCACCATGCACGATGAAAGCGGTTTTCTGCTGTCGCTTGAAGATTCGGGCCGCTGGCGCTGGGGATACGGCCTGACTATGGACGTAACCGCCGGGTTGCTGCACTCCAGCAGCAGCAAGGATCTGGAAAAGGTGGTTGAAGACAACTACGGCCTGAAATTGAAATACACCGACCCAACCGGGTTGGGGTGGTCGCTTGCCTACCGTCTGGAATACATTGTCGCTCACCGTCGCCCGGATATGAATTTGGGATTATCGCTGGGGGTTGAAGGCCGGGCCTTTCAGGGCATTTACACCGATGCCTCAGAAGATGTGGAGTCGGCTGATGAAGCCGTTGGAGAGTTGAGTCCGGGGGATAACATGATTTTCCAATATGGGCCTTTCATTCGTTTAGCCTGGGAGATGTGATCATGAAATCTGTATGGAGAGCCTTGTGTCTGCTGCCAGTATTGGGGCTGGCTGCCTGTGGTGGCAGTGAAGATGACGAAGACGCCTTTGAGCAACAGAAAGCCTCGGCGGTGGAGCCTGCCAATCAGTCTGTTGCAACGGCCAATCGCATGAGAGCGCCGTCAAACAGCAGCCGTTTTGGCGTTGCAACCGGTGTGTACGGTTCCTTGAAAGCCGGTGAAAGCGATTACTACTCCGTGACGCTGGATTTCTTTGACTCCGGCGATCACCAGGTTCGGTTGAAAAGCCTGAGTGCCGATCTGGACCTGGAAGTGATCGACTGGACCGATTTGTCGAGAACGTCCGAAGCATCAGGAACCAGTGATGAACTGGTGGCGCTGAGCACGCGTGGTGTCAGCTTTTTTGGCAGTGACCCGGATACGGTACAGATACTGATGCGGGTATATGGCAAAACCGACACCGCAGAAGGTAACTTTACTCTGGAATTCCTGACCTTCAAGGATTGATAGCCAATCAGTGCCTGGTTGGGCCTGCTTGATTGAATGCACGTCATCACAGGAGCTGCGGCTCCTGTTTTTACAGGCGATTTGTGGCCACGGACACGGTTCGTTATCGTAGCGCCACCCCTCAACTGTGGAATCACTATGAAACACTGGAACATTTATCTCTCGGGCGAAATTCACACCGACTGGCGCGAGCAAATCATTGCTGGTTGCCAGCAACTGGAACTGCCTGTGACCTTTACCTCGGCCGTGACTGATCACGATGCCAGCGATGCGGCGGGCGATGTGCTGGGTGAAGAGAGCACCGGCTTCTGGCGCGATCACAAATCGGCCAAGGTGAATGCCATCCGCATCAAGAATCTGATTCAGGAGTGTGATCTGGCGGTGATTCGGTTTGGTGACAAATACAAACAGTGGAATGCGGCGTTTGATGCCGGTTACTGCGCCGCTCTGGATACACCGTATATCACACTGCACGGCGAAGACATTGTGCACCCATTGAAGGAAGTGGATGCCGCCGCGATGGCTTGGGCTACCACGCCAGAACAGGTGGTGGACGTGCTCAAATACGTGATCGCGCGTTAAGCATTCTCTGAAAACGACAAAGGCTGCCGAAGCAGCCTTTGTTCTGTCACGCCAGAGCATCCAGCCGCTTAGCTGAATTCACCGTTGTGATAGATTTCCTGCACGTCTTCCAGATCATTCAGTAATCCGGCAAAACGTTCAAACTGCTCGGTGTCATCACCGGAAATCGGGTGTGGCATCTGCGGCAAGTAGGTGATTTCTTCCATCTCGAAATCAATCTCGCCGTTCCACTCCGTCAGCGTGGTTTTGGTTTTGAAGAATTCGGTGGGAGGCACCAGAACCGTCACCATGCCGTCTTCACATTCGATGTCGGAAACATCCACGTCGGCTTCCATCAAGGCTTCCAGTGCATCGTCTTCCGTGTCACCGGCAAAGACAAACATGGCGCGGTGGTCGAACATGTGAGAGACCGAACCCTGACTGCCCAACTTGGCCTTGCACTTGGAGAAGACGCCGCGAATCTCACCGAAGGTACGATTCGGGTTGTCGGTCAGGGCGCGAATCAGCACCATGGCACCGCCCGGCGCAATGCCTTCATACAGGGCTGGCTGGAAGTCTTCGCCCGTCCCGCCAGATGCTTTATCAAGCGCCTTGTCGATGACGTGTGTCGGAACCTGATCTTTTTTGGCGCGGTCAATCAATGAACGCAATGCCAGGTTGCCGGAGGGATCATTACCCCCTGCTTTTGCGGTGACATAAATTTCGCGGCCATACTTGGAGTAGACCTTGGTTTTTGCCGCGGCCGTCTTGGCCATGGATTCTTTACGGTTCTGAAACGCTCTGCCCATGGGAATCTGTCTTGTCTGATCTGTGAAAAGTGCGACGATTGTAACCAGTATCCTGCCGACTGTCTTGATTCCGACCACTTATCGACCAAACCCACACTATACTGACCATATGACGCCAACACTCTGTTGTGGAAACTATTTCCACAACGTTCGGGTGCTATAATGACTGGATGTGCCACTCAAAGGGAGCATTGTTATGGAATGGAAGACACACCAGCCCGGCCTGACAATGCTGTTCGTCGCCCTGACGACGTCATTATTAGCCGCCTGTAACGACCCATCCACACACTCACCCACACCCGATCTTGCTGCCACTGGAATGCCCTTGCCAGCCGAGCAGGTTGTGCCCGATACCCGTGCGCCTGAAACGGCAGACATTGTTGTGCCAGAAACACAGCTCGTGGTGACGGAAACGGCAACGGCAACTGTATCTCCGGATGTGATGAACACTCAGCTGACCATTGCGGTGGTGAACGATAATCAGGAGCCGGTCAGTGGTGCGCTGGTGGATGTTCTGGACAGCAACCGCAAACTCCTGTTCAGTGGTCAGGCTGATTCCTTTGGTTTGTTGTATCTGGTGCCAGCGTTGGACTTTTCCGGGCAGCAGCCATCCGGGCGATTGAGTGCCCGCGCCGCTGATCCGTTTAATAATCAGGCCAGCAAGGCACGACTGATCCCTTTGGATGAAGACAACCTGACGCTGGTACTGGGCGATGGCTTGCCGATTTCGAACCTGAAACAACTGTTCGTTATGGGCGAGCAAACCCTGATGGAACAATGATTGGCTCCGGTGTAACACCGGAACCAATCCACCTCTGTATTTTCTCCCACGACTTTTTACGGTTCAGCTCCTACAATAGCGCCTTTCTTTTTTCCTGCTTGAGGGCGTTCCGTGGCCGACTTATCCCAGCTTAATCCCCGTCAGAAAGAAGCCGCGAAATACATCGACGGCCCCTTGCTGGTACTGGCCGGGGCTGGCTCGGGCAAGACCAGCGTGATCACACGCAAAATCGCTTATCTGATCGATGCCTGTGGCATCAAACCGCATCACATTGCCGCGGTTACCTTTACCAACAAGGCCGCCCGCGAAATGAAAGAGCGGGTGATGAGCCTGACCGGCAAAGGCGGTGCCCGTGGTTTGACGGTCTCGACTTTCCACAACCTTGGCCTGAATATCATTCGCCACGAGCTGACGGCATCGGGTTATAAATCCGGCTTTTCGATTCTCGACCAGGACGACTGCAAAGGCATCATTCGTGACGTCATGCAGCGCGATCACGGCGACGATGGCGACATGGTCGATCTGGTGCAGAACACAGTCTCTAATTTGAAGAACGACCTGATCACGCCGGAAGATGCGATCAATCAGGCGCAAAGTCCGCAGGAAATGCTGATTGCCCAGACCTATTCGGTCTATCAGCGCATGCTCAAGGCCTATAACGCGGTTGATTTTGACGATCTGATCATGGTGCCAACGCTGCTGTTCCGCGACCATGATGAAGTGCTGACTCGCTGGCAGAAAAAAATTCGCTACCTGCTGGTGGATGAATATCAGGACACCAACACCAGCCAGTACGAGCTGGTGAAGTTACTGGTGGGTCATCGTACCGGCCTGACCGTGGTCGGCGATGACGATCAGTCCATTTATGCCTGGCGCGGGGCACGGCCTGAAAACCTGTCGTTGCTGAAGCAAGACTTCCCGATTCTGAAAGTGGTCAAGCTGGAGCAAAACTACCGCTCCACCGGCCTGATTCTGAACGCCGCCAACAAGGTGATCGACAACAACCCGCACGAGTTCGAGAAAAAGCTCTGGTCGGACATGGGCTATGGCGATCCGATCCGGATTCTGAAATGTCGTAACGATGAAATTGAGGCCGAGCGCATTGCCTCTGAGATCGTCGAGCGGCGGTTGCGTTACGGCGCGGGCTACAAGGACTTTGCGGTGCTCTATCGCGGTAATCACCAGAGCCGCGCGATTGAAATGAAGCTGCAGGCATTTCAGGTGCCGTACAAGCTCAGTGGTGGCCAATCGTTCTTTGGCCGCAATGAAATCAAGGACGTGATGGGTTACTTGCGCTTGCTGATCAACCCGACTGATGACGCCGCTTTTCTGCGCATCATTAATACACCGCGCCGGGAAATTGGCCCCAGCACCATTGAAAAACTGAGTGAATACGCCGCTCGCCGGGGCGTCAGCCTGATGCAAGCCACCACCGAAGTCGGTCTGGAACAGGTGCTGGCCGCGAAGGCGCTGGATCGACTCGGACGCTTTGGCCACTGGCTCGAAACCATCGCCAAAAACGCTGTCACCGATGATCCGGTGGCCGCGATCAAGGAAATGCTCTCCGACATCGACTACGAAGGCCATCTGTCCCAGAGTTCCGCCACGCCATCTCAGGCCGAGCGGCGGATGAAGAACGTCTGGTTTCTGGTCGATTCCATCAGCAAGATGATCGAAAAAGGCGAAGAGCTGGGGGATGAAGTCACCATCGAAGACGCGGTGGGCAAACTGATCCTACGCGATATGCTGGAGCAGCAAGAGCAGGAAGATGAAACCGATC
>Ga0193963_1001726_pt1 | contig 10661 bp, 1 predicted proteins | sample FB_6_MG_FD_140359 | JGI IMG/M metagenome (GOLD analysis project Ga0193963, IMG submission 140359) | Microbial mat bacterial communities from the Broadkill River, Lewes, Delaware, United States - FB_6_MG | ecosystem: Environmental > Aquatic > Freshwater > River > Microbial mats | place: USA...
TTATGAAAATTTGACAAAAAACGTAAGGAAAGTTTTTCCTTACGTTTTCCTTACGACAATTTTGGACAATTTTGGACATTTTTTGTCAAAAAATGTTTCCTTACGAAAATTTTGCAAAAAAATCCGGAAAATTACATAAATTTTATGTAAATTACTATAAAATTGTTATAAAATTTATAAAATTTATAAGTTGCTACAGAGCGAAAATCATTAAATTTATAAATTTTTACACAATTTATAACTCGGTATAAATTTTTATAAAATTTGTATAAATTTGTTAATTTTCGACAAAATTTTCTGTCGGACTTCATTTTTTGAAAATTCGACATTTTTATAAATTTTATAAATTTTTTTTATAATTTTATAAAATTTTTATAAATGTTTATAAAATTTTTTTATGCGTTTTATAAAATTTTATAAACGTTTTTATAGATTGATATAATTTACCGGCTGTACCATTGCGTTGTTATAAAAATTTATAAAAAAACAGCCGCTAAGAGTCATGTTTTACACCGTGTGTTATTTATCGCACTTAAACGCTTATTTTCAAATTAGCCTTAAAACAGCTTGCTACAGCCGGTAATTTATAACTGCTATTTATAAAAGTTTAACGCCGTTATACTTTACGCTACGTAGCAGCACATTTTATGCATAATTATAAAAACACGTCGCTACGTATGGCGTTTTATTAAGGCTGTAACTTACATTTATAAACGTACTAAGTTTCAACTTAAAATCGTGTATTTTATACATGACCATAAGAACAAGTCGCTAGGTACGGTAAATTATAACCGTTATTACAGTCGTTATAAATTTTTATAAATTACGTTTTATAATTTCTATAAAATTTTATAAATGTTATAATAAACCGTTATGATTTACCGGCTGTATCATTGCATCGTTAGTAAACTTTATAAAAAAGTAATCGTTAAGAGTCATGTTTACACCGTGATTAATTTATCGCACTTAAACACTTACTTTTAAATTATCCTTAAAACAACTTGTTACAGCCAGTAAGTTATAATTATTATTTATAAAATTTTAATGACATTATGATTTACGTTACGTGTTACGCTATTTTATGTATACTTATAAAAAAAAGTCGTTACGTATGGTACTATACCTGGCAGTTACGTTTCATGCATAAACATGTTACGTTTTCCGTTAAACACACACAGATTATACAAAACAAACCGTTGTATAAAGCATACACTACTGTTATTATACTACGTTTAAATTATGTATTTTTTTTTACATATATTAACCCATGTGTATTTATAGGAAAGGTTTTATGTGTAAACATCAATTTGTATAAATGCTACGTCCTTCTATGTAAAGCTTGTGTATATTACCTTTCCTGTACGTGGTAAGTATGTAAAACACTTACCTGCAACAGAATACAAAATTCTATAAAACATGTAGTAATTAATATATTGTTTGTATATAATTTTTACTATGTAATAATATATAATATATTAAATTAACGTGTTAATAACAAACGTAAGTTATACATGTTTATATGTAACTTGAACTTTGTTGTTGTGTTGTTTACATACATGCAGTATCAGAACATTTTAGGAAAGCTATAAACATAATATATTAGTTAGTAAACTAGGTATATACATTGTGCAATAACAGTTTACAATATGCACGCTTTATTAACTTGTACGTTAAACATGATCATCATTTTATCTTTACCTTTCCTGTATAAGACCGACATGTTGCCTATAATAAAAAACGAATAAACGGACATTCATAGCATACTTTACTGCACTAAGTAAATCATTTAATGTCGTAGTGTATGATATAAACTCATAGTAACTTTTTATAAGTGAATATGTAAATAACTGTCTATATAAAGGTTGTTACTAAAAGTGTACTACAAGGATACGTTGTGTTAGTTCGGGTATAACCTTTCCTAAAAGTAATAGCCTACGTATATAGTGGTACACAACAAACAAGCAACGCATATAATAAAAATAAAAATTAGTTTGTATGACACATAATAATATAAAACATATTATGATAAACTATGTTTTATATTTTTTGTAGATTGTAGTTTTACATTTTAAACACAATAGTACATACGGTGTGTTACATTAATTTTTATGTGTTTACAAATAGATTATACTTAATCGTAGAACCTTTCCTGTATATACGTTTATTAATATTAAACATGAAAAATCCTTCAAAAAAACATGTAAACAACTACCGTATACTATCGTAGAAGTTTATATATGTACATGCATATTTGTATAACGTAGTGTATATTTTAAATACTGTCATACCTCATTTATGTGATATATGTGAGTAATACGATTTACATACAATAGGAAAGGTTATCTGCTGTTATGTTATATTATACTTTAAACCTTATTGTTGTAACTTTTCCAAATGTAGTTATTATACAGTAAGTATGTATAACATATACACATACAGCTTAATGGTATTACACTGCTACCACATATAATTGTAACGTACTTACATACTAAAAAACGTAGGGTTATTACATTTTATTTCATCGCGTACACATATGTTACTGTGGGTTATTTTAATACTTATAAACACATAACAGGTATACTTTCAATTATAAATGTGTTCCATCTACATTTAACATCAACAAAGTACAGTATCATATAACGTGTCATATATAATATTTTATTTACGTGTGGTGGTTTTTTGTGGTGTATGCTACTACATAACGTTATGTAATAGGAAAGGTGTATAGCTACAACATAACGCGGTTATATAATACATGTATACATATAATACTAATATAGGACAGTCTTTATTAATATCATCACTGTATTACAATTCATTGTAACACTATATGTTACAATACATGCTTTTTAAAATTATACATACTTTACATGAGCTTGTCTTGATATGTACGATATGTATTAATAACATATTCACATTAAATAATAATACACATGTATAAAAGTATGTTACACATTAAATGTACTTACTAAAAACTGTAACTTACATACTACTAACAGTACTACGTTTATTAAAATAAATTATTTATAGTTACGGTATACTTAATGTTACACTTAACTTAACTTAACTTTAATTTTGTCCGATAGGACTGCATGTATTAACATTGTACACTAATAGGAAAGGTATTATATAAACTTTTATTATTGTAATGTTCCTAACTTTTTTAAAAAAACGTATACATATACGTATACGTACATTAGCATACATAAAATATATGACATCGCATACGTATAATATGTTTAGTTTTATAACATAGAATAAACACATGTTGTAATAATATTAAAAATATTTGTGTGCCTGATACAATTATCATAGTTTGAGTTACGTTTGGTTGTTGTAAGTAAGGTAAGATATATACTTTGTAGGAAAGGTTATTTACGTGATTGTCTTTAATAAAAAGTGTTTTAAATGTATATGTATGTATAATGCATATCGCTTATCATGTAGTTAACAATATATAGTTAACGTAATTATAAAAGTTTATATAATTTTTTTTTATAGAAATATAATTACATACATGTGTACTATGTTTTCATGGAAAGGTTGTAGTAATACTTAACCTGTTATGTATATTTATAAAAAACAAAGTACATAACACTATCTATGATAATATTAGGTATGTTATTAAGCATAACCATATAAGTAAATACCATATTGGAAGATTCATGTTTGTTATTATGAGATGTTTGTTTACATACTGTCTGTACTTTTTATTTATTGGAAAGGTTACACGTAACACTTACAACATTATACGTAAGCACATAATACCACAGACCGTAATAAGGTTATATTTAAAATTACATGTGTTTGCTTAGAACGTAAACCCAAAGTAAATAAACGTTAATTATACCATCATGTAATACGTGATGTTGTTATGTTAATAATAACGTGTATATCTATACAGATACGCTGATTTATACATTTGTATGTTATACATGAACTATGATATTATAACTTAACTTGTAACAAGGCTTAATTATAGTATACTAGTTGATGTATTACGTCCCTATACGTTATTATTATAAAATTTATGTTATATGTAACATATACGGCCTTTAAGAATAGTGTGCTATTATAACAGTAATGTAGTACAGATATTTATTATACGTAATATATGTACATATACATATTATGTTAATAAATATGTCGTAATATATGTTTAATTTATGATAACCGTACCCTTGTTAATAACACATATTACGTTATGTATCTTTGTTTGGTATTGTGTTATTGACATAAGATTACTGTAAATCTATTTTAGGAAAGGTACTACATATAGTGTGTTATGATGTAATAAAAACGTCTTGTATGTAATGGTATTAATTATACATTACACGATAACGCGTACCAACTTATACAAGATATAAATTTAATAACATATAATAATAAGTGTTGTTAACTTATTTTTAAAGTATATATGGTATAGCAATCTGTTTTTATAATGTACACGTGGTATGCTTACATAAATGGTAGAACATACATTAATATTTTTTATAGGTATGTCGAGTACGTGTTATTATATTTAAAAAATTTTTATCCTAATGTTCTTATCTATGTGTATTGTCGTAGACAAGTTCTGTTATGTGTAGAATATCTGCTAGGAAAGGTAATATATGTACGACAGGCCTTTTCGTGTAATATATATATATATAACTTACAATATTATACACATTACGTTGATGCGTACTTGCGGTTATATAAAATTATATGAACACAATTTATATACCTGTATTTTATTGTTTTACGTTTTTTATTAATGCTACCTTTCCTAAGTAACATACATCGGGATAGTTGTTACCTCCACAAAAATAGAAATGATAATGTTTACACCTTGTATGAACCTTTCCTATATAAAATCGGAATGCATATTACGTATATCATCTACAACACAAATGAAGGTATATAAACATATTATTATATATTATAATATACATTGTAATACTATGTGACGGATACCTTTAATTTATAAATACTGGTTTATGTGTAAATAAAATTGTATTGTATTATTTATAATATATATATATATATACTATGCATTCACGTATATGCCCTGTACGCATAGCCGGTATACATTACACGTAATCGCATACACGTAACGTTTAATGTGTACGTCTAATACGTACTACATGTACATACAATAAAAAATGGGTTATAATTATCTTATATATTAAAACACAACTACATTTTTTTTATGTAGGACCTTTCCTTTATGAACAGGTTTAATAACATTACATAATCACACAACCTGTAAGCAACTACATTACGTATGAATTATATTAATTACTATTTGTTTACATACTATGTATATGTATACTAAACATAGTATGTAAAACCTATAAGGGATATACATAATATCTGTAAGTAACTCGTTATGTCGTTTATACCTTTCCATGTAGTATACTCTACTTGCCTTACACAAAAACAACAACAAAAAACGAAACCCCGTAAATCAAATTATGCTTACGCAAATAGAAGTTATTCTTCATAAAAGTATATGTAGTATTATATTTTACAACTATACATGTATATACTATATGTGTTTGTACGTACATGTAACAACTAATGTATGTCTGTTATAAAACCTTTCCTATAAGTGTTATACATATAAACATGTATACAACACCAATAAAAAATGTTAGACAACTATAAAAGTATTATGTACTGTAGTATACATCTAACATATATTAATGTATACATTTTATTTTATTAAATTTAGTTTATTATGTGCAGTACGGTATTATCTATTTTGTATGTATGTAACATATATACATGACAATATTAATACCGGGGAAAGGTTATAGTATACAAAAATGTGTAGAAATATTTATAATAGTATCAAACATAATCATTATAACTTTAACAACGTGTCAGGAATATATCTTCATACATGTATGATTATTACAGGCTATAAAATGTTATTTCTGGAAAGGTTTACAATAATATTTAAATTATTATGTATAGTATAAAAACCATCACGTAATATGTAATAAATTTATTTTTGTACTTCACGTGATTTTGATAAGTACGTTGTCCTTTTAAACGGAAAGGTATAAGTTTATACACCTCGTGGACTTTTATTTTTCTACAAAATTTTAGTTAATGTCGTACATAAACAATGCACATAACATAAACAATTAATAATAGTTAATGAAGGGTAATGTTATATACAATGAATTGTTATAAAAATGTTAGTACATACTTTCTCCATGCATGCCTGTTTTACGTAATTAACGTTTGCAGTTCTTTCATTTACGTTTATGTTTGCCGGTAGGATTACACTACACCTGGTACATTTTAGGAAAGGTTTACAATAATGTTGTGTAATATAATTGCTATACGTTATACATTTTGTAAACAATGGTTACGTAGTGTATTTCATATGTATATGATCTGTAGCGCGTCTTACTACATCGGTGATGTCATGACAACTATACAGGTTATGTAACGTATTAAAAAATTTTTCAGCGGTATGTTCTCACAAAAAGTAAATGTTTAATACGTTGTTTTAAATATTAATATTATGTATACATTGCATTATAGTTCATTATAGGATAATCACACACGTATTATGTAGAGTGTAATACCTTTCCTTTTAAAATAAGTTTAACATAGTAAATTAAACTACGACAATACACGAACAACCTGTATAAAGTTATGTACTGCATGATATATGTACACACTTTTTATGTGTAACTACTTTTAAAACTTCGTCATACAGCATTGTATTAACCTTTCCATTAATAACATATATGTAAACATATTAATAAACAATCAAACAAACAAAACATAAGTTTGGGGTAAATTCCGATGCATACTTTTTTTTCAACCATGTTAATATGTTATTGCCTTTCCACGTGATTGGTACCAGCATCTTACATGTTACGTATACACGGTAACAATAATGTAAGTACTTGATGATATGCATACCATTAAAAAAATATTAAAAGCTTAACGTTTATTTCGTGTATGTTAATAAGAAGAATATTGTAGTTGTAAGTCAACGTAATAAAATAAGTCAACGAGTATAAATATACCTTTCCAAATATAAATATACCGATTAATATACAAACAATAAAAAACCATGTATGAAATGACGTAACAAATGTGGTGTATTACAATCACCTTTCCTAATAATTGTAATAACAAAATGTTTTAAACAACACACAACGCTTTGTATGTTATTAAACACTCAATTACATACAATAAGGAACGTTAATATGTATAAAGCATATTGTATACGTTAAAAACTTAGTGAATATGTTATCACACATACTTTGTTTAACTGGTTGTACGTAATAATAATTAATATTACAGAGTAACTACGCATTGCATTAAACTTTTGTTTAGTACAATTTGTGTAATGTTACACTATATTATGTATAATATAATTGTGGAAAGGTTTACAAGTTTTCTACATGCAAATATTAATAATTTTAAAACACCGTAAGTCTGTAAAGTATAACATTCCACGTATAACCTACGTGGTATTACAATGTCATTTTTATTAAATTCACGATTATTATGTACTTTAACAATGTAATTTTGTTTATTATTACATTGCGTTTTTTAAGTTGTTATAACTTACATTAGGAAAGGTGGTTAAATATATGCTACGCAAACAGTGTTTGATTACGTTCATGTCCACAATATTTTGGGGAAGTACACTTTCGTGTAATACCTTATTGTTTTGTTTGTTTGATGCTTAAACGTTTTTACAGTATACACAGGAAAGGTTTTTATTATAGTACATTTATAATTAATATAAACTTATACATATAAATTTGTATTATAATGTATGTATCTTTTACTAAATTGGATCTATACAAAACATAATGGTGATATCAAATTACGTACATCATATTTATGTATGTACTTGATATGTGTGAATCTTTCCAATGCATACATGTAATAATATATGTTTGTTACACAAACAAATAAGGATGTATAACCATTACATGATAATTATACACAACGTTCATACTTATAACATGTATGCATGTTATAATAGGTTACAGGCATAAAAAAGTATATTATTGTTTTTGTTCCCTCTTATTTTATTGTTGTATACTAGCAATACTATATCCGTGTTAAATTAGGAAAGGTGTTCCGTTTAAAAACTGTAATACTAAACACGGTATGTAAGTATTGTTGGCAATTCCTTACGCGTATATTAATATCCAGTACGCATGAAGTGTATACGGTTTACGTATTACAAGTTAACAAATATTAAAATAAACAATTGTAGACATACTTATTGGTAAAGAAAGTGTGTTTATACTTTTTTTAAATAGGTTATACCTTTCCTATTTTGTATTATATACATATATGCGTGATTAAAGGATCACTTACAAAGCAAAACATAAAATAAATATATTAATTACAATGCAATATTTATTAAATATAATACGTACTGCGTATAAATAATTGTACATGAATATAATTTTTACACAACCTGTACTTACAGTGCAATAATGCTAAATTATATTTAACATTTTATAACACACCCTGTGGGTGAAACCTTTCCGTATAGAATAAGTATTTAATATCTTGCATGCAACAAAATACACAATTTCAATAAACACGTGCACACACATACATCACGAGGGGTACGTACAATTAATACATAAAATAAATAAACATATGTTATTTTATTGTACGCGATAACCATAATCATTGAGAATGCATACGTGTTATGGACATATTAGTATACAATGTATATATTACATAATACGTAAAAAGTAAGTGCCCTGGTAACAACAGTCTACGGATAACTTAAAGTAATAACAGCATACTGCGTTGTTACCTTGTGTGTACGTATTCCTTGTTACCGTGTATCTTTCCTAGTATGTTATTATTGTAATACACCGTATATAGAGTAAAACAACGACGTTACATGAAGGTACTTATTATTATTGTACTAGTAAAAGTATACATAAAGTGTATTGTATGTGTATAGAATAAATTATAAGTGTACACGAGTTATTAACTTATACATATTTATGTTATGCACTATACACGTACAAAACATGTATTTCAAACCGGTAAACAATATAATAACTTTTACACGTAAACTTATATAAATAATAGATTAAACCACTACGTTATAATACCTTTCCGTTTACGTGTACTTATGTTGAATACAAATACTACGACAATGAACAAACCTTACAATACGTAGCAATGTAATCATCTCTAAGCTATTATTATAATATAGACATTATATTTTTAAATACGTATTAACTATATTAACGTATACATAGTTTGTGTAAGTATAATATACTAGCAACGTATACGTTACATTAAAATTTTTTAAGATACGTTTAATATAAATACTACTACTAGTTTTTGAATTAATGTAAATACGAAAATGTTTTTAACATGTGGCATGTGTTGTATACATACTACCTTTCCTACATGTAATTTATTATTGACCGTTGTTGTAAACAACAACGATAATGTTACATATAAAAATAATATAAATGTATAAAAATAAATATCATTTTTTTTTTTACGGGGTGCTTTATAATATCAAAAGTACGTATTATAATATTTTTGTTTAAGCCCGTGTATGTTACCATACACGACTATTTGTATACGTATATATGGAAAGGTTTCATATAGATTATATACACAAATATGTAACGGAAATGAATTAACAGAAAGTATACCGTGCCAGTACAACGTGTTTACTTATGTAATGTTGTTTTGTTTTGATTGGTAATATGTATAGCAGTACATGTCTTTTAGGAAAGGTACCTGTATAAGTGTCTGTATATATAAATCATTTTTTTAGTCATTTCTTGTAAGGTATTAACTGTAACAATTTATAGTTGTTATTATAACCATAATACAAACATTAATAGTGTATAATAACGTTTATATAAATTTATAAAAATTATAAAACGTAATTTATAAAATTTTATAACACCCATAATACAGGTTATAATTTACCGTACCTAGCGACTTGTTTTGATGATCATGTATAAAATACACGATTTTAAGTTGAAACATAACATGTTTATAACTGAAAGCTAATGCGTTGATAAAACACCATACGTAGCGCCTTGTTTTTATGTGTACATATAAAATGTCATGACATGTAGCGTAAATTATAACGTCGTTAAACTTTTATAACAACCAGTTATAAATTACCGGCTGTAGCAAGCTGTTTTCATGATAATTTAAAAACAAGCGTTTAAGTGCGATAAATAACACACGGTGCAAAACACGACTCTTAGCGGCTATTTTTTTATAAATTTTTATAACGACGCAATGATACAGCCGGTAAATAATAACAATTTATAAAACCGTTTATAAAATTTTATAAAACGCATAAAAAAATTTTATAAACATTTATAAAAATTTTATAAATTTATAAAAAAATTTTATAAAATTTATAAAAATGTCAAATTTTCAAAAAATGAGGTCGGACAGAAAATTTTGTCGAAAATTAACAAATTTATACAAATTTTATAAAAAAGTATACCGAGTTATAAATTGTGTAAAAATTTATAAATTTAATGCTTTTCGCTCTGTAACGACTTATAAATTTTATAAATTTTATAACAATTTTATAACAATTTATATAAAATTTATGTAATTTTCCGAATTTTTTTGCAAAATTTTCGTAAGGAAACATTTTTTGACAAAAAATGTCCAAA
>Ga0193963_1001727_pt1 | contig 10658 bp, 8 predicted proteins | sample FB_6_MG_FD_140359 | JGI IMG/M metagenome (GOLD analysis project Ga0193963, IMG submission 140359) | Microbial mat bacterial communities from the Broadkill River, Lewes, Delaware, United States - FB_6_MG | ecosystem: Environmental > Aquatic > Freshwater > River > Microbial mats | place: USA...
AGTATTCTAATGATCTAAATTTCTCTTGCGTTACAAACTCTTCACATTTAAGATAAAATCCTTTTACACAGGCATCATCAATAATCGGTATTTTGGTATCTATTAAATGCAAAGGAAGATAAATATTCCCTTTGAAGCAAATATTTTGTTCAATAGAATCTATGTCAATATCATCTAAATACTCTTGTGTAACATTATTAAATAAAAGGGGAAGTTGTCTTGTATTTAATTTTAGAAGTTTTTTTACAAAGGTATCGTTTTTATTTGGACCTATATATCTATCTTTTTCATTAATTATAGAATCATCATATAAATAAAATTTGTATACATGCTCTATATGTAAATACTTTTCTTCCTTTTTATCATAGATTATAAAATCTAGTTCACCAAAGGTGTGTTTATTATTTATAATTTGTATATTATTTTTTATTAAATCATAGTTTTTTGATTGATTTATATAAAATTCAAAAAATCTTTCTACATAACTACCTAGAGTAAGTCTCTTAGATATATGTAGTTTTGATAAATCAAAATCTTTTATCTCATTTGTATCCAATGAAAACTGTTTGAGGCCATCAAGTTCTTTAAACAAAGAAGGGGTATTTATATATCCTAAAAATTGTGTTTGTATATTATTCATTTCACATCATACACAAATTTAAATTAATCATAATAATATAAGGAAAAATCAGAATCAAGTGCTACAATACTCAAAATAATAATAGAAAAAAGTTAAAGGCTAGAGAAGTGAATAATATAAAGTTTAAAACATTAAATATGAGTAAAGATATTGACCAAAAGATTTTATTAACATATTTTTTTAAAAAACCAAACACAATACTAGACAAAAATGAATTATCAACTATGTCATGCATTTGTTATGATTCAGAAAAAAAACACTTGTATTCACGAACAAAAAGGTTTATAGATGAAATTGAACCTTTCAAAAATAAAAAAATTTTTCCAGAAGAGGTAGATAATATACTTAGAAAAGTATTATCTGACCGTATGAAAATACAAGAAGAGTTAGTCCGATGTGATTTTCATAACGACACAGGAATAGATTATTTTTATATTGCTGTAATTGGTGTAGATTTTTTTCTCACTGAAACTGAAGTAAGAAAATAAAGTAAAACAAATAAGAACACTATCAAGACTTTATAGATTATACTCTTTTTTAAAACGCTCATCTTGAAACTCTATATTATCTTTTAAGTTTAACTGAAAAACTACATTAGGATTAGTATTCATATCTTTTTTCTTAATATAATATTGACAATCTTTATTTGTCATACTTAATAAATATTTTGTACCAATATTAAAATTAGTTACTTTTGAATTTAAAGTCATTAAATATCGGTTATTTGTTCTTTTTATTTGATAGTTTGGATTAACTAAATCCATCTCTTCTTGAAAATCGAGTAAGTCTTTGCCTGGTATATGATCATTTCCAGTTTTTTTTCTTCTAAATGTTATACTAATATCAAAGTATTTTTCTATTTCATCTAAAGGTGCTAGAAGTGTATCTTTAGCTATTAAATTACAAAACTCTTTTGAAGCTATCATCCATTGAACATTTTTTTGTTTATAAACTGTTTTTACCCAATTAAACAATGTACTATAACTGATATTTGTAATAGGAATAGTTGCTGAATTTGTTCCAGTAAATGATGAATAGTTATTATTTAAATAGTTTATTATCTCTTGTGTATATACATTTGAACTGTTTTTACTCTTTTCTGAGAATATAAATTGATTACCATCAGATAATAATATCACCTGACCAGCTTGAGCAGGACAAAACTTCGCTTCTATAGTTGTTATTACTTGATCTGCATTTCTTGCTGTAATCTCAGATGTAGTTGCGTCAAATCCACCTTCCATCGAACAGTGAATATTAAAATAATCACTTAAAAAATCTGTTGCTTCATTTTGAAATACTTCCCACTTTTGTAATGCCATAGTTTTACCTTTTATATAAATTGATTCATTATAGCAGATAATATGAACTATCCTCTTTTATTACTATCAATAGGTACATTACTTGGTGTTATTTACGTTTATCTCAAAATTTTAGATTTTATGTTACGGGAATATTTATGATAAATTCAGCTCCTCTATAATTTTTATTTTGATATTCATAACTTATATTATTTGCCTCTATTGTGCCATGCATCCCTTCTACTATTAATTTATATGTCATATGAAGTCCTAATCCTGTCCCTTGACTCTTATGTTTTGTTGTAAAATATGGTTCAAATATTTTAGGCAAAATATCTTTTGATATACCATTTGCATTATCTTTTATTTTTATAATTACCTTATTATTCTCTTGTGTAGTTGTGATAAAGATAAGTTTTTTATTAGTTAGAGTATTTTCATTAAGTGCATCCTTTGCATTGTTAAAGATATTTATCAAACACTGAATTAGTTCATTTTCATAACCATCTATCTTGATACCCTCTTGTATATTCGTAATAATATCTATGTTATGAGTTTTTATACTTCCTTCTACTAAAAGTAAAAAGCTATTAATATTATCTTTTAGATTAAATACTTTTTTATTTCTATCCCCAATTATAAAATTTTTAAAATCATCTATTGTTTTTGATAAATACTGAGCATTATGGTTTATTGTATTACAAGTCTCAATAAGTTTATTATCATCAATTAATCCATATTCTTTTTGCATAATAATTCCTGTTGATGCAGTTGATATTACAGATAGTGGTTGTCTCCACTGATGAGCAATATTTCCAATCATTTCCCCCATTGAAGCCATTTTAGATTGTTCAAAGAGCAATAAATCTTTCTCTTTTTCTTCTTGTTCTTTTTGTTTTTGTAATGTTATATCTGTATTAAATCCAATTACACGATAAGGTTTATTATTTTCATCAAAAAGTGCTGTACCTCTTGCGTATATCCATATCCAAGTACCATCTTTGTGTTTCATTCGATGTACATTTTCATATATATCACTTTTCTGTTCTAAATGAGTATTTATATCAAATAAAGCTTTATCTAAGTCTTCAGGGTGCACCCTATCTTTCCATTCATTAAAATCGTCTTTTATTTCACCTTCGCTATATCCCAACATTAGTTTCCAGATTTTTGAAAAAAATACTTTATTTGTAATAGCATCCCAATCCCAAAGTCCATCCTTCATACTTTTTGTTGCTAAATCAAATCTTTCTTTTTCTAGTTTATAATCTTCAAATAACTTATCAAATCCAAATGCTATTTCATCAAGTTCTTCAATATTTGATGGTTTATATTTAGAATTTATATTTTTAATATTATTTTCAATAAAATACTTTAATTCACTCAATTTTTGTATGAATTTAAATCTTATAAAATAATATAATACAATACCTAGTATGAGTATAATCAATATTACAATACCCATTTTAGAGATAAATTTTTCAAATATATTATTATATAAACTATTGTCTATAAAATATATGACATTTAAATCATTAAAAAATTGATTTTTTTTATATATAAATTTTTCATTCTTAGATACATTTATATTGTTGTTCATTATATTAGTTATATATGATTTTGATATTTTATTTGTAAGTGTTGATAATATTAAATTTTTATTTTGTTCTAGAAAAATGATTTCTTCAATTTTTGCATTTTTTTTGATAAAATTTATTAATGTTTGATTGTTATTTAATATTATAACACCCCATAATTCTCCTTTAACTCTACCAAATTTTTCATCGATTATTTGTTCTTTATGTGCAATTACATAAAAGGGCTTACCTTCAATATTTATTTTTGTGATTGATGATAAGTCTTTTATATCCTTTAGTTTATCCGCAATTTTTCTAATATCAAATAATAAACTAAAACCATAGATATTTTGAATTTTTGAGTTTTGTGTAGAAAATATAAAGTCTAAGTTTTCTAACTCAATTAAATTATTAGAATCTATATTAGAATATTCTTTTACATTTGATACTATTATATTTTTTACTTCGTTTTGTTTATTAGTAATTAGTATGTTTAGTATATTATGAGTTTGTTTAAAAAAATTTTCTAATTGAATATTATGAAACTCTTTTATGGTTGAATACTGCCAAAATATAAAAATTGTCAATAATCCAAAAATCAATCCAAAATGTATTGTTGCAAATAAATTAGATAATTTATATTTCATTAAAACCCCGAATACCTAAATGCTTTTTCTTTTAATATGTTAAGACTTTGGTTTGAAACACCTTTTCTTATTAGTTCAAATTCACCTGAAAATATAAGAGGAACTTTATTCTTTTGATTTTGAATATCAAGTTTAATTGCCTCTGCCATAGCTATTCCATTGTCATCATTCATTCTCATAACTGTAAAATCCATTTTTTCTTCTTGTATAGACTGAATTTCAGCACTTCCTCCACCCCAACCATTCACTTTAATTTTTCCAAGCATAGATTTTTCCTCTAAAGCTTCTATTACACCTAGTGCTATATCTGTTGAACAAGCATATATAAAATCTATATTTTTATGATTTTTCAATATATCAAAAGTAGCTAATTTAGCTTTTTCCTTATCGAAATCTGTATAATAACTATCTAATAATTTCAAGTTACTATATTTATCTATATGAGAAATAAAACTATCACCTCTCATATAACTAACATATCCCTTTGGTCCATACAAAACTGCATAATTTCCATTTTTTCCTATTTGTTTTATATATTCATCGGCTAAAATTTTTGATCCTATTGTATGATCAAAACCATCATATAAGAATGGTTGTTTACTTTCAAATGCTTTTAGTGGTGTTGTAATATTCTGTAATATAATTTTAGGTCGTTCTCTATTTAGCATAGTACTTATAAATTTAAAATGTTTTGTTGCATCAAGAGTAAAAATAAGATAATCAGTATCCTCTTTTAATGCTTTATATAAAGCTTGTGCTTGTTTTGATATTTCTACAGATGGTTTAGTGAAATAATCAACAAGTTCATATTGAATATTAAGTTCTTTTAGTCTTGCTTCAAATGACTTTTTACTTCTTCTCCAATAATCAGATATTTGTTCTCCTGGGTATACCATATATATTTTAATAATTTTTTCTTGTTTAATAGATAATTTTTTTGCATTAGATTTTACAAGTGTAGAAAAATTTTCAAAATTTAACTTTTGTTCTGGGTTATATTTATAATAATCATCAACAAGAATATAGTCATTGGCAAGAATAGAATGAGATAAATACAATATAATAAGCAATATTTTCTTCATGTTAGCTCCTATAAAAATAATATCATATCATTCCTAAAATAATTAATAACAACGACTTAATTAAAAGTATCTATATATTAAATTGTTCACACAAATTTTTATAAAACAGAAATACATACCCTCTTAAAAATATAAAATATACATTATTATAACTACAATTTGTATATTTTATATACAAATATAATATTTTTATAGAGATAAAAATTGATATACTTTTTTATGACATATAAAGAAACAGAAAATTATCTTATTTTTACAGATTTAGACGGAACACTACTTGATCATAAATCGTATAGTACAAATAAAGCAAAAGAGATGCTTGATTATATTAAAGAGCATAATATCCCACTAATTATAGTTACAAGTAAAACAAAACAAGAAGTTATAAAACTTCGAAAGACTCTTCAAATTTCTCATCCGTTTATTGTTGAAAATGGTGGTGGTATTTTTTTACCTACTGAAAAAAACTTTGAGCAAATTACAATGGGAAAAACATATAATGAAGCTCTAGCCTTCCTTGAACTTTACAAAGAGATATTTAACATAAAAAGTTTTTCAGATATGAGCGAAGAAGAAGTGTCCAAGTTAACTGGTCTTGACTATGAAAGTTCAAAACTAGCAAAACAAAGAGATTTTTGTGAACCGTTTATAATAGAAGATCAATCAAATATTACATCGCTTAGGGAACTAAGTTTACAAGAGGGATTTGATATTGTAAAAGGGGGAAGGTTTTATCATCTTATTACCTTGGGACAAGACAAATCAAATGCACTTTTAGAACTTCAAAAAATATATGAAGATAAATGCAATAAAAAATATACAACGATAGCTTTAGGTGATGGAGAAAATGACAAAACAATGCTTGAATCTGTAGATATAGCAGTACTTATAAAAAAATTTGATGGTTCATTTATAGAATATGATAAAAAAAATCTTATAAAAACACACTCTATAGGTCCTGCTGGTTGGAATGAAGCATTAAAGGAGATTTTATGCAAGTAAAGGAGATATTAAGAGATTCTTTTTTTGAGGTTTTAAAAAATATTGAACCAAGTAAACTTATAGAAAACAAATGTTCTTTTACACATAATAAGATCACTATAAATAATCAAACCATATCTATGCCTAAAGATAAAAAAATCCATCTATTTGGTTCAGGAAAAGCTGTTTTAAGTATGGCAAAAACTGTATATAAAGAGTTACAAGAAAAAATAGAAAAAGCTATACTTGTAGGTCCTTATGAAAATAGCATAGAAAATAATACATTAACCTATTTACAAAGTACTCATCCAATCCCTAGTACTAAAAGTATTGATGCAGCAAAAGCTCTAAAAAATACGCTTGAAACCTTAAATGAAGATGATTTTTTTATCTATTTATTATCGGGAGGAAACTCATCATTAGTAGAACTACCAGTGGATGGTATCTCAATTGAAGATTTGCAAACTACAACTGATCTTATGTTAAAAGGTTCTATGCCTATTACTGCTATGAACTGTATTAGAAAACATTTATCACAAGTAAAAGGGGGAAGACTTACATCAAACTGCAAAGCTAAAGGGATTGTATTAGTGTTGAGTGATGTTATATCAAATGATTTAGAAGCTATTGGTTCGGCTCCTTTATATTATGATAGTTCAACATTTTCTGATGCGATTAGCTACTTAAGTGAATATGAGCTATTAGAAAAAATACCAAAATGTGTAAAAGAATATTTACTTTTAGGGAAAAAAGGAACAATAGAAGATACTCCAAAAAAAGAAAAAGAAAATATAAAACACTTTCTAATTGCCTCAAATGAAATCCTACTAAGAGATATTAAAGACAAACTCTTTTCAAAAAATATCGAAACACAAATTATGGATGTAAAAATAGAAGAAGAGGTAAATGTCGTTGTAGAGGATTTACTAAAGTTTATTGACTCTAAAAATGAAGGTTGTTTTATCTTTGGAGGGGAAGCATTAGTCCAAGTTACTTCAAATGGAAAAGGCGGACGAAATCAACATCTCATCTTATCTTTTTTAGATAAGTTTCCAAAAAATAAAAAACTAACATTATTGAGTGCTGCTAGTGATGGGATAGATGGAAACTCTAATAGTGCTGGAGCCGTAATAGATCAAAAAAGTTTAGAAAAAACAAAGTTATTAAATCTTGATGTCAAAAAATATCTAAGGAGTTTTAACTCAAATGAGTTTTTTGAAAAAATAGGTGATTTAGTAAACACAGGACCTAGCCACAATAATATGCTAGATGTCTTAATAATTCATATAGAAAAATAAAAATTAAGGAGAAATTAAATGTCAGATTTTTTTCAAAATGGAGTGATTACAACACTCCAAAACCTCGGAGCTAGAAGTTTGGAGAATATGGAAGATGAACTTCAAAAATTTAGTCAAAGAAGAAGAATGGTTCTTCTTTTACCAGCTTTGTATTCTGAATTCCAAACACCTGCAATGCATACAATAATTAATGAACTGAAAAATGTTAAGTACTTATACAAAATTATTCTAGGATTAGACCAAGCTACAAAAGAAGAATTTGAAGAGGTAAAAACTCTTATGGCTCAACTTCCATGCAAAGTTGATGTTTTATGGAATGATGGACCACGAATCAAAGAACTTTATAATGAACTTACACAAGAGGGATTTCCCGGACTTGAGACTCCAGGAAAAGGACGAAATGTATGGACAATGCTTGGATATGGTCTTACAGATAAAGATGCATATGCTTTTGCACTTCATGATTGTGATATTGTTAACTATTCAAGAGAGATTCCTGCAAGGCTTTTTTATCCAATAATCCATCCAGCACTTGATTTAGAATTTAACAAAGGATACTACTCAAGAGTAACAGATAAACTTCATGGTCGTGCGACAAGACTTCTATATAGTCCTTTACTAAACTCGCTTAAAAAAGTTCATGGACAAAGTAGATATTTAGAGTACATGGAAAGTTTTAGATATGCACTGTCAGGTGAGTTTTCATTTATTCGTTCTATGGGAAGAGGCATAGCTATTTCTCCCACATGGGGACTTGAAGTATCAACACTTAGTGAAGTATATAAAAACACTTCAAATAAAAGAATCTGCCAAACTCAAATCATGGATACCTATGAGCATAAGCACCAAGATTTAGGTAGCCAAGAATCAGGCGGTGGTATTTATAAAATGGCAAACGATATAGCAAAAACGATTTTTAGAGTTATGGCACAAGAGGGTGTTATTTTTTCTGAAGCTACATTTAAAACTCTTCTAGCAACATACTTTCAAGAAGCTCGATTTGAAATATCAAAATACAATGCACTTAGTAAACTTAATGGTCTAGACTATATACGAGAAAACGAAATAAATGCAGTTGAAGCTTTTCAAGAAGCTATAAAAAAAGCAGCCCAAGAATATTATGAAGACCCTATGGGTATACCATCACTATCTCCATGGATAACAGTACGATCCGTTATGCCAGATTTTTCAGACAAATTTCATGACTATGTTCAAAAGGATAATGTATGAAGAAACATATCTCAGACGCAAACCATAATATAAATCAAAGATTGGAGAAACTGTATCCTCCTGAAACTGCGCAAAAAGCTTTAGATAGTATTGTTGATTTGATATATAAATATAAACAAAGAATCACTTCAAAAGAGTATCACTTAAGCGAAAAAGATATTATTCTTATTACTTATGGTGATCAAGTTTCAAGAAATAGTGAACCTACTCTTCAAACATTAAAAGAGTTTATGGATAATCATCTTAAAGATATTATTAACTCTGTTCATATTTTACCTTTTTATCCTTACTCATCTGATGATGGATTTTCAGTTGTAAACTATAGTGCAGTTGATCCACATATGGGTTCATGGAGAGAAGTAGAACATCTATCAGCTGATTATCGAATCATGGTTGATGGTGTTATAAATCATATATCACAGTTTTCAGAATGGTTCAAATCTTTTTTAGCAGGAGACAAATATTTTGATGATTTTTTCATAGAACTAGATCCAACTATTGATTTAAGTAAAGTAGTTCGGCCAAGAGCAACTCCACTACTGCATGAGTATTTATCAGATGATGGAAAGATTCATAATATTTGGACAACTTTTAGTAAAGACCAAGTTGACTTAAATTATAAAAGTTATAAAGTTTTACGAAATGTTCTTGATGCGATGTTTTATTATATTGAAAAAGGAGCTACACTTATTAGACTTGACGCCATTGCCTTTATCTGGAAAGAATTGGGTACAGAATGTGTTCACTTACCCCAAACACATGAGCTAATTCAACTTATGAGAGATGTTATTCATGAAGTTGCACCTGAAGTTATCATCATCACAGAAACAAATGTTCCACATCATGAAAATATTTCTTATTTTGGAAGTGGAGAGGATGAAGCGCAGATGGTTTATAACTTTGCTTTACCTCCACTTTTATTGAACTCAATTGTTCATGGAAATACAAAGAAATTAACTGCTTGGGCAAATACATTAGAACTTCCTAGTAATAAAGTATGTTTCTTTAACTTTACAGCTAGTCATGATGGAATTGGATTGCGACCTATAAAAGGTATATTAAGTGATGAAGAGATAAATGATATTGTTCAAAATGTTGAAAATAACGGTGGTTTAGTTTCATATAGAGCAGAAGCAGATGGTAGTAAATCACCATACGAATTAAACTGTAGTTATATTGATGCGTTAACACATCCTAGTGAGGATCAATTACTCAGAATTAAAAGGATGTTAGTAACACAATCAACTGTTTTAGCAATGCCAGGAGTTCCTGGTATCTATTTTCATTCATTAGTTGGTTCTCAAAACTACAAAGATGGAGTAAAACACTCAGGTATAAATAGAACAATTAATAGAGAAAAATACAATATTGACTGGCTTGAAAATGAGCTTTCAAGTTTAGGAAGTTTAGGAAAAACTATTTTTGATTCATACAAAAGAATGATCTCTATTAGAATAAATGAAGAAGCTTTTAATCCATTTGGAGAGTTTAACTTTTTATCTTTAGATGAGAGAGTTTTTGCAATAGATAGATTTAGTACTGATAAAACAACTAGAATAATTGCATTAAATAATTACAGTAATGAAGAAGTAAGTATAACTTTACCAAAGGAGATACAACTTCCACTATGTGATATTTTAAGTTCAAACTTTTGTGATGAAAGTACACAAAAAAACACAGAAACAATCGTACTTGAGCCATACCAAATAATGTGGCTCAAGGGTAAAATATAAATTTCAAGGAGAGAAAATGAATACAATAACAAAATGTTTATTCCCAGCAGCAGGATATGGAACAAGATTTTTACCAGCAACAAAGGCAATGCCAAAAGAGATGTTACCGGTTCTTACAAAACCACTAATCCAATATGGAGTAGAAGAAGCAATGGAAGCTGGATGTGAT
>Ga0193963_1001729_pt1 | contig 10656 bp, 7 predicted proteins | sample FB_6_MG_FD_140359 | JGI IMG/M metagenome (GOLD analysis project Ga0193963, IMG submission 140359) | Microbial mat bacterial communities from the Broadkill River, Lewes, Delaware, United States - FB_6_MG | ecosystem: Environmental > Aquatic > Freshwater > River > Microbial mats | place: USA...
AAAACTTATTATAACCTTTATTCATAGGCCTCCTCAAGTATTTTCTTAGCTAATTTCCTACCCTATTTGTGCAATGAGAGGGTCTATCCATACCTTATACTTATATTTTTCACGATCCTATTTTTTGCAATCTTCTATGTCAACTTCAGAGTTGCCTCCCGGATTATTGGATTTGAAGATAAACCGGATGGTTACAAAGAAAAAAAATGGCTAAAGCATCTCAACCATGCCTTGCGAAACATGTATATTATTCTTTCTTTTTTAATGGCTTTGATAGTTGCCATACCGATTTTCAAAAATTGGGAAGATTCTCTACTGTTTTTCTTCGGAAGTAGTAGTGATGTATTGGATCCTCTGTTCGGCAAGGATATCAGTTTTTACCTTTTCTCTCTTCCAATCTATCATTTGCTCCAAAAAGAAATTCTTATAGTCGTTACACTGATGCTCGCAGGCGTTCTGTTTATTTACTGGTACGAATGGGCGGCAACCCCCATAGAACACCGCATGAAACCCCAGAAAGCGCGTTGGCACACCAGTATCCTGGTGATATTTATTTTTGCGGTTTTATGCTGGGGATTTATGTTGCAGCGGTATGATCTATTGTATGCAACAGCCAATCTTCCTGTTTTCAAAGGTCCCGGCTTTGTAGAGATGACTGTTATACTTCCCTTTATATGGGTTACGGTGCTGTCCCTGATGTTAACGGGTATTTTCCTGGCACTCAAGATTCACAGGCGCGTAGGGTGGAAAATGCCCATTATCTTTTTTTTGATTTCTATTCTTGCATTTTTGGGAAAAAATGTTGAGACATTTGGGGATATCGTTCGAAAATACATCGTAGCGCCAAACCAAATCGTACGGGATCGAGACTACATCAAGGCAAGTGTTGAGTCTACGCTTGCGGCCTATGGGCTTGACAAAGTGGAAACCAGGGATTTTGAAATGAACTCGGCTCTATCTTTCGATGCCGATGATCCAAACACCTTGCGTCGTTTGCGTAATGTTCCCGTCTGGGACAAAGATATTCTTGATGATGTATTCGAGGAACTTCAAGGCATACGGACATATTATTCATTTCCAAATATTGATGTTGACCGCTATTTGGTAGATGGTGAATATCGGCAGGTCTATCTTGGCGCCAGAGAAATAAATAATTCAAAACTGCCCGAAGTCGCTCAAAATTGGATTAACACTCATCTTCAATATACGCACGGTCAGGGAGTGGCCATGATTCCGGCCGCCCAGGCTGGAGATGAAGCAATGATGTGGTTTATCAAAGACATACCCCCTCAATCTCAATTTGGATTCTCCAGCGATCAAACCAATATTTACTACGGAATGGAAGACAAGCCCTACGCCATCGTTCCCAACACTGTCGGAGAAATCGGTTCCCCTGCCGGAGACAATGAGAGCATAGTCCATTACAATGGAAAGGGCGGAGTCGCGGTTAATTCACTTTGGCGCAAATTTCTATTGGCAACCTATTTTAAAGATCGAGACATTTTTTTTACCACCAAAACAAACAAGCAGAGTAAAATACTGTTTCGAAGAAATATTACAGAACGAATTTTGCATATTACCCCCTTTCTTAAACTGGACCAGGATCCCTATATCGTTCACACGCCAAAAGGACTCTTCTGGATACAGGACGCGTATACAACCGCATCCAATTACCCGATGGCTTCCCCATACAAAAACGAAAAGTTCAATTATATTCGTAATTCAATAAAAGTAGTGGTTGATGCCTATAATGGCAACGTCTCATATTATGAAGCCGATTCCAGCGATCCCATTATTAACGCTTACCGTAAAATGTATCCCGGAATGTTCAAATCATTATCCGAAATGCCGTCGTTTTTGAAACAACATATTCGGTATCCTCGTGATATCTTTACCATTCAAATGTCCATTTATGCGACCTATCACCAAACAAATCCGGAGCGGTTTTTTAGGCAGGAGGATAACTGGATGTTTTCCAAGATTGCCATAGGCCAAGAATTTTTTCCAGCGGTCCCTTATTACTTGACTTTAGATTTATTAGAACCTGGAAAAGATGAATTTTTCTTATTTCTCCCCTTATCCCCATTTGGTAGGGATAACCTGCGGGCATTGATGTTTGTGGGGAACGACCTTAAAAATTATGGAAAAATCTATGCTTACCGTTTTCCACGAAATAAACAGGTATATGGACCGGCCCAGGTCCATTCTCTGGTGAATCAGGATACCGGGATTTCAGAACAGTTCTCCCTATGGGATCAGCAAGGCTCCGAGTTGGTATTTGGCAACATGATCATTGAACCGACCGGAGGCGCACCACTCTATATCCAGCCGATCTATCTTCAGGAGGAAGGGCCATTAAAAATACCGCAACTAAAGCGATTGATCATGTCTTTGGAAGATGCGGTTGTGATGGCACCGAGTCTCGAGGAAGCAGCTGTCAAATTAGAGCGTGAATTGCGTCGAAAATCCGATCGTCTTGAAAAAAAGGTGCCGGTGCCGGTGCCACCATCCCCCCCAGTTCAAGAGATACCGGCAGAAGACATAAAAAAGACAACACCTGATGCGTAGGAAAGGTACTATGTAAGAGCCATGGCCATTAAAAAGATCGCCGATCTGTATCAATACACTATGGAATGGGTCTTAAATAACTTGCCCATGTTGCTCTTTAAAGCCAGCCCAGAAGGCCTGCTCCCTCCCGGGCAAGCCCCCAGGCAAAACAGCACAAAAGAAGACCCAGCACCCTCATGGTCCAGACATAGGCTGCACCGGTTAAAAAACTGCGGGTCCGGGCCACCACAAAGGCCAGGAAAAGTTTTGAGCCCACAAGCAGCAGGTAAAATCCCGTCACAAATCCAATGGCACCCCCGGGATGAATCTGCCAGGCCTTGGAAGCCAAGGGTGTACCAACGGTAATCCAAAACAGGTACGGATGGGGACTTAAAATATTTACCAGCACCCCCTTCATAAGGGATTCAGACGCCCGGCCCGGAACTTGTGGCATCTGCCCGGTAGTTCGAATGCTTGAAATACCCATTTTCAAGATAAGGCCGGCCCCTGCAAGGGAAATAATCCCAAATACGGGGTCGGAACCGGACAGGCAGGAGACCAGGACAAAGGAGATAATCAACACGGGAATATCTGAGATCAGCGGTGCCATGGCAACACGGATACCGGCGCTTATACCCAGGCGAATGGTTTCACTGATGACAAGGGCCAGTAAAGGGCCTGGTGCCAAACCGGCGGACAAGCCCAAAACCATTCCCATGAATAAATATTTTTCCATCTGCCAGCCTCATTTATGTTTGTCCCGAAATTTTTCAGACAATCAAGGTAACAGCTATATTCCACCTTTTCCACCACAAAGACCGTGTGCTCCTGAAAATCATGCCTTGCAATCATTTGCGCTATGGTTTAATTTTTGGCCCATTATTTGATTTATATAACAGCCATGGCTGACCTGACATATCAACACCGAGGTACAGCCTACAACGAAGCAAGAAAGTAATTCAGCAACTTTTTGAGACTTTCTTATAAAAAACTATTAGCTGCGCGGCCTGTTGCCGCCTTTTTAAAAACCTGGAACATATTTTTATGAACACCGACCAGCAATTTTTAGCCCTGTCCACATTCAGACGTATCGTGGTTAAAGTGGGCTCAGGGGTGCTGACCCGGAAAAACAGCCTCAACATTGACGTCATCAACAGCATCTCAAGGCAGATCTGCATACTCCATGACCGGGGTATGGAAGTAATTCTTGTATCTTCCGGAGCCATGGCTGCGGGCGTTAAAAAAATCGGTCTGAAAAAAAGGCCGTCTGAAACCCCTAAACGTCAAGCGGTTTCCGCCATTGGCCAAGCGGATCTGATCCGTGAATGGGAAAAGTCCATGGAACACTGCGGTCGGAAAGTGGCCCAGATTCTTCTAACCAGAGGTGACCTGTGTGACCGGGGCCGGTATCTGAATGCCAGAAACACCCTGAACACACTTCTGGAGTGGAAGGTGCTGCCCATTATCAATGAAAATGACACCGTAGCTGTAAAATCCCTGCAATTCGGGGACAATGACAACCTGGGTGCCATGATCACCATGCTGCTCGACGCTGACCTGATGATCAATCTCACCGATATCGGCGGTCTGTACAATAAAGACCCCAGGAAGCATGACGATGCACAGCTGCTCAGACAGGTAACAGCCATGGGCAGTGAAATCGAAGCCATGGCCGGAGAGATAGCCGGACCATTGGGCACAGGAGGTATGGGCACCAAAATAAGCGCGGCCAAAAAGCTGACATCGGCAGGCATTCCCATGATCATTGCCTGCGGCCTGGAACAGGATATCCTGGTCAAAATAATGGACAACAATTATACCGGCACCTATTTTGTTCCGAATGGACAAAAGGCCTCATCCAGGAAAAACTGGATTGGCCTGACCCTGCAGGCCAAAGGGAGAATTACCATAGACAGGGGGGCCCAAAAAGCTGTGGTGGAACAGGGAAAAAGCGTCTTACCGTCAGGTATTACCCGGGTGGAAGACTATTTTGAGGTAGGCGATCCCGTGGAATTCATCACAGAGGAGAAAGTGGTCCTTGGCATGGGCCTGGTCAATTACAATGCCTCGGATATTTTAAAAATCATGGGCTGCAAGACCAGCCAGATTAAGAAACGTTTAGGTTTCAGATCCTATGACGAGGTGATTCACAGGGATAATCTTATGATCACCGCATACCCGGATGATGCCCGGTCATAATTATTTTCGGGATAAACTTAAAGGAGAACCATTCTATGTCTTTGGAAAATCAGATCATTGAAATTGCCAAACAGGCCAGGGCAGCAGCCCGGATTATGGCAGCCCTGCCGACAGAACAGAAAAACAGGGCACTTTTTGCCATTGCCCGGCAGTTGGAAAAGGATAAAGACGTCATCCAGGCAGAAAATGCAAAGGATGTGGCAGCGGCCCGAAAAAACGGATTATCCGATGCCATGATCGACCGGCTGACCATTACGGACAAGGTATTAGGCGGGATGGTTGACGGTCTGGAATATGTGGCAAGCCTGGAAGATCCTGTTGGAACATTATCGGATTCCTCCATCCGGCCCAATGGTATTGAAATGGCCAGAATGTGCATTCCGTTGGGAGTCATCGGCATTATCTACGAATCAAGGCCCAATGTCACTGTGGATGCGGCAGGTCTGTGTCTGAAGGCAGGCAATGCCGTGATCCTGCGGGGCGGTTCCGAGGCAATTTATTCCAACCAGGCCCTGGCCCGGGCCATTGAACAGGGCGTTTCCACGGAAGGCCTGCCGGCCGGTGCGGTCCAGGTGATCCCCACGTCGGACCGGGCTGCCGTGGATATCATGCTCAAACAGGAAGAATATATTGACCTGATCATCCCCAGGGGCGGAGAAGGCCTGATCCGCCATGTGGTGGCAGCCTCCAGCATCCCTGTACTCAAGCATTACAAAGGGGTATGCCATGCCTATGTGGATGATCTGGCAGATCTGGACATGGGCGTCAGCATCGTACTCAATGCCAAAGCCCAGCGACCGGGGGTCTGCAATGCCCTGGAAACCCTGCTGGTTCATGAAGGTGTGGCGCAACAATTTCTACCCATGGCCCACAAGACACTGGCCAATGCGGGCGTCACCCTTAAGGGGTGCCCGAAAACCTGCGAAATACTTCCCGACGCAACTCCCGCCACCGAAGCGGACTGGCCCATGGAGTATCTGGATCTGATTCTGGCCGTCAAAGTGGTTAAGGACATGGATGATGCCATGGCCCATATCGCAGCCTACGGTTCCAACCACACCGAAGCGATCATCACAACGGACCTGAACCGGTCCCGGCGTTTTATCCGGGAAGTGGACGCATCCCTTGTTATTGTCAATGCGTCCACCCGGTTCAATGACGGGGGTGAGCTGGGTCTGGGCGCTGAAATCGGCATATCCACCTCAAAGCTGCATGCTTACGGCCCCATGGGCATAAAAGAACTGACCACCACTAAATTTGTGGCATGGGGAAATGGACAAATCCGGTCTTGATCAGCACCGCTTCAATGTTGTTAACTGAAGCGGTGATGGCAAAAACCTGGAAACAAAAAATAAAAAATTGAATGTCACTTATAAAACTTAAGATCAGGCCAGGGGATCCGGTCAAAATTGTCCGGGCCGATCTTAAGTTTTCCCTGTTCAATGGTATTGCAACTAATTTTGATCTTTTGAAATTCCTTAAGAGCCTTCCATGAGAAGGCTCTTAATCTTGATACCAAATCTCATATTTTAGGATCGAATTTCAACAATCTATTCAAATATCATTAATTCCATGAATGATATGCGGTTGTATAATGAATCTTAAAGAATTCTTGACTATAAGGTGGATGTCAAGCAAGTTGTCGCCTAAACATAGAAAAAACACCAGCCTCGGCCTTAATTTTGTTAAGAAAATTATCCTGCCCCACAAAAGAGATATCACCTTAACGAATCGCCCGTCATCAAGAGGCTACACAAAATTCTTCATGCCTGCAAATAACGGATCAAAATTCAAATGAAAAGCCCGCGGCTCCCAGGACACCCTCCCCTTGACGTGGTTATGACCATGGGATAAAAAAGCGGATCATACCCAAACAAACAAAAGGTAAACAGATGAGTAGAATTCAGGTTCAAGGCGGTTCTCTTCTGGCAGCGGCCGCTTTTGTGGTAGTGGTGGCCGGGATGAAAACTGCTGCGGTACTAGTGGTTCCCCTGCTGCTGGCAATATTTCTGGCCACGATCTGTTCTCCTCCCCTATACTGGATGAAGGGCAAAGGTATCCCAAACAGTGTAAGCATTCTTCTGCTCATGACAGGAGTAATCGTTGTCCAGGTTGTCCTGGTCAGCCTGGTCTCCTCGTCCATTGCCGACTTTTCTAAAAACCTGCCCGTATACCAGGAGCGGCTGATAGTCTTGATGTCCGGGAGCCTGAAGCTGCTGTCCAATTACGGCATTGAGGTGGAGGCGAACGAAATTACCCAATTGTTCAACCCCGCCAGGATACTCAAGCTGGCAGCCAATACCCTGAACAGCCTCGGCGGTGTTTTGACCAATACCTTTTTTGTTTTTCTCACCTTTATCTTTATTCTGTCCGAGGCGGCCGGCTTTCCCAACAAGCTCCGGGCCCTAAACGACAACAAAGACGCAGATTTGAGTAAATATAGCCAAATCCTAAACGGTGTGAACCGGTATCTGGGCATCAAAAGTCTGACCAGCCTGGCCACCGGCATTATCATTGGCACCTGGCTGATGATCCAGGGAGTTGATTACCCGGTGATGTGGGGGGTGTTCGCCTTTCTGCTCAACTTTATTCCCAATATCGGCTCTATAATTGCGGCCGTACCTGCCGTACTCCTGGCCCTGGTTCAGATGGGATCGGGGTCGGCAATGGTGGTCGCTCTTGGATTTATCCTGGTCAATATCATCATCGGCAGTGTGGTGGAACCCAAGATCATGGGCAAGGGAATCGGCCTGTCCGCCCTTGTGGTCTTCCTTTCCCTGGCATTCTGGGGATGGGTGCTCGGACCAGTGGGGATGCTATTATCAGTTCCCTTGACCATGGCCGTTAAAATCGGTCTGAGCGGCAGGGAATCAACCCGATGGATTTCCATCCTTCTGGGTTCCAACCGTGAGGCCTCCCAAATCATGGCCCGGCGTCAAAATTAACCGTCAAACGGCCTGGGGTGCCATCGGAACGGAAGCACTCGGAGAATTAAATCGCATCAACGGAAAAACCGTCGACAGAACTTTCATCTGTGAGATAAATACTTGTTATTGCGAACGGTCACCCATTAAAAGGGATCATCTGGTCCGGACGGATTTCACTTGAACTCCGGGCCGATTTTTTTTATGATTTTTCCCATCTCTGGGTATACCCCAAGGACAGGGTCTGTTTTTTTTCGGTCACCAGCATGGATAGTTCAGTGACATAATCCCGGAGCTGTTCGGCCTGGGCATTCATTTCCTCCGCAGCAGAGGCAGATTCTTCGGCAGTGGCCGCATTCTGCTGAACCACGGTATCCATCTCCGCGATGGCCTTGTTCACCTGGTCGATCCCGTCTGACTGCTCCCTGGACGCTTCAGAAATTTCAGCCACCAGATGGCTGATCTTCTCAGAACTCTGGGCCATCTGACCGAATGCCTGGTTGGAGGCGGAGACAATATCCGAACCGTCATTTACCTTATTCACCGTATCTTCAATGAGTTCTGCCGTATCCTTTGCTGCCGTAGCAGCCCTCATGGCAAGGTTACGGACCTCATCAGCCACCACAGCAAAACCGGCCCCGGCCTCACCGGCCCTGGCTGCCTCCACAGCAGCATTCAGCGCCAGAAGATTGGTCTGGAAAGCGATTTCATCGATGGTTTTAATGATCTTTGACGTTTCCTCGCTGGCCTTGGAGATCTCTTCCATGGACCGGATTAATTGTGCCATGGATTGGTTGGCTTTGACTACGATCTGGTTGGATTCTTTCATCAGGCGATCTGCATGGCTTGCGTTCTCGGCATTCCTCTTGGTCATAGAGGCCATTTCCTCCATGGAAGAGGAAGTCTCTTCGATAGAGGCGGCCTGCTGGGAAGAGCCCTCTGCCATGGACTGGCTGGATGCAGAGACCTGGTTGGATGCAGACGCTACCTGATTGGCTCCCTCTCCCAAACCATCGCTGATTCGGATCAGGACACTGACAATACCCCGGGCAATGATAAAGGCCAGAAAAACCCCTGCCAGAATTGCGGCCACGGCCGTAATAACCACATTTCTTTTGGTTCCGTTAGCTGCGCCCAGCATAATTTCGTCGGTCATGATATGCTGTCTGGCTTCTTTTCTGATATCTCCCAGAAGCTGCTGAACCTCTTTCAGAGCCGGGATGGTCTGACCGGCATAAATCTGTGAGGCCTCTCGCATTCCGTGAAGTTCATGCTCTGCCTCTTTTTTCAAATCCTGAAGCCGGGCCATGGTTTTGCCCAACAGCGGCAGGGTCTGGCCATTGTATATGTCCAGGGCTTTTTGGATGGATGCATTGGCTTCGTTTTCCTCCATTATGGATCTGTAATAGATTTCAGACTTGGCAAACCATTGTTCAGCCAGATCATTGAGACGGACCATGACCCGATCCAAAGCCGACTCATCCTGACTTAATTTCTGCCAAGCATTGATTCCAGCCCGGAAAATCCGCGCCTTGCCTTGGTAGTCATTCCATTCTTGTTCGGTTTTTCCGATCTCAAATTTATATAGGGCCAGACGCGCAGTTAGAAAAGGCTGGATAACCTGTTCATTCATGACCATATCGATATTGCCCCACCGTTTCATGGCCACCGTATCACCGGAGTTGGCTGCTCTTTCCTTTGACGGATCAATGACAGAGACCATGCTCTTTTCCAGCTCTTCCAAAAGGGTCTGGCTCAAATTGTCGAATTCTTTGTTAATTTCCCGTCTATCCGTCCCCAACCGAGACAGTTTTTCAAATGCCAGGTGGGCTTGAATACCCACCGCAGATTTATGAAGTTCTGTATGTCCTGCCACCATATCATCCCAGGAATTTTTAAAGTCTGCATCCCCGCTTTCATACACCTGTCTGGCCTCCTTGGACTGCAGCCATTTTCCCAGGGCGCACTGATTCGGATCCATCATAACCCCGAGGGAGTCATGTTTTTGAACAAAGGCATCCCGAATCTTGGCGGCCCATTTGAGATGATCCACCTCCCGTTCCGTCAACAGAGTTGGCAATGTTTGATCTGCATGACTGAATACGTTTCCGATGGCGATGGCAGAATCATGGAGCTGTTTATGGGGCGTTTCGATCGACTTAAACAGGGGAGCCAGGGACGGAACCAGGGCCTCTGCTTGTTTTCGCCCTTCTCCGTAAAGCCATTTTCCGAATCCGCATTTGTGATCGTCTGTCTCCACCGTCAGTTTGGTAATTTTTTTGTCCGTCAGCAATGCATTTACCTTGTTCACCCAGTTCAGATGATCCACTTCTTTTTGGGCCAGATTGCCGTCCAGTTTATTGCCGTCAATGACTTCTCCGGCATTATCAACGATACCACCAACCCCTATGAAACTCAGCCCGCCCAGCACTATCAAAAGCAAGATAACAACGCCGAACCCCACAGCAATCTGTTTTCCAATGGTTAAATTTTTCCAGTTCATTTATCCTCCTTTTGATTCACCGCCTTATTGATATCGATCTTAGAATATTTGGATGCTAAAAAGCAATTTTCACGCCAGAGCCACACAGAGACAACATATTAATTTTATAGTTAAATATTCAGCTACGATTCATAGACGAATTTACCGAATGGGGCATTTCTTAGACATTCGCATTAGGACAAAAAGACAGAATGCATGCATAAAACAACACCACATCTTGGGTAAAAAACGCAAATTTTCTGCGGTTTCCAATTTTAACTGACGACTTCTTCTTTTTCTTATGAATCCGATAATGTTCAGATTATCGTAAAATCCTTTAATATGCAATAGGATAGAAAAACGCGGCCAAAACAAGACAGCTATAACTTCTACCCAACGCCCCCACACTCATGATCGCCTTCCAATCAACCGAATTACGAAAATGCGATGGCAGAGTGTGCCCTGGCGCTTGTAAAGGGATCAAATCTACTATTGAATCATTAG
>Ga0193963_1001730_pt1 | contig 10655 bp, 8 predicted proteins | sample FB_6_MG_FD_140359 | JGI IMG/M metagenome (GOLD analysis project Ga0193963, IMG submission 140359) | Microbial mat bacterial communities from the Broadkill River, Lewes, Delaware, United States - FB_6_MG | ecosystem: Environmental > Aquatic > Freshwater > River > Microbial mats | place: USA...
ATATGTTAGGTGGGAATGCATTCTTAGGATTTATTTCAGCTGTTGCATTTGCTACTATTTTAGCTGTTGTTTCAGGACTAACACTAGCAGGTGCTTCTGCAATATCTCATGATATTTATGCAAATGTAATTAATCCTAATGCTAGTGATGAGCAAGTTGTAAGACTTTCAAAAATCACTGTTATAGTTGTAGGAATTGTAGGTGTTATACTTGGTATTGCTTTTGAATCACAAAATATTGCATATATGGTTGGTTTAGCATTTGGTATTGCAGCATCTGCAAACTTCCCAATTTTATTCCTTTCAATTTACTGGAGAGGTTTAACAACTAGAGGTGCATTTATTGGTGGATTTATTGGTCTTATTACTGCTGTTACGCTAGTAATTATTGGACCAATTGTTTGGGTACAAATTTTAGGAAATGCTGAAGCATTATTCCCATATAAACACCCTGCTTTATTCTCAGTAACAATTGCATTCTTAGGAATCTGGTTCTTCTCTAAAACTGATAATTCTCAAAGAGGAAAAGATGAGAAGGAGATGTTTAGAGCTCAAAATGTTAGAGCAAATACAGGTATTGGTTCAGCAGGTGCTGTTGATCACTAGTACAAGAAAAATACTAAAGAGTTATTATTCTCTTTAGTATTTTAACTTTGCTTAAAATAAGTATTATTAAAAATATTTAAATTAAATATTTTTAATAATAATTAAGGAAAATATATGAGTATTTTAGAGCAAAAAACATTTTTAAGATCAATCCATCCTTTCGAACATTTAAACAAAGTTCAATTAGAAGACTTCGCTCAAAGTATTGATATTGTATATTTTAAAAAAGATGAAATAATACAAAAAGAAGCTATGAACCCTACACATTTGTACTTTGTACTAAAAGGTGTTGTTCAAGAAAAAAATCAAGAAGAAGTATTATCTATTTTCCAAAAAAATGAGATTTTTGATCCTGTTTCATTAATTGAAAATTATTCAAAAAACACTTTTCTAACTGTACAAGAAACAATTTGTTATGCATTACCAAGAGAGATATTTATTAAAACATTACATGAAAATATTGAATTAGAAAGCTATTTTTTCCAAACAATTTCTCAAAAACTAAATAAAAATATTCATAATGAAAAAAATAAAGAAATGGCAAATATTATGATTGCAAAAGTAAAAGATGCAAAAATTCATAAAGCTGTTATTATTGATACTAAAAAAACTATTTTTGAAGCTGCTACAATAATCAAAAAAGAGAAAGTACCTACTTTACTTTTAAAAGATGAAGAAGGTGAAATATATATTGTAACTGATTCAGATTTTAGACAAAAAGTTATACTAAATAGAATGGACTTTGATGATGAAATTATAAAAATTGCATCAAAGGGTATAATTCATGTAAATGAAAATGACTTTTTATTTAATGCGCAGTTAATTATGGCTAAATTTGGAATGAAAAGAGTTGTAGTTAAAAATGATGAAGAAGAAATTGTAGGTATTTTAGATCAAATCTCACTCTCTTCATTTTTTGCAACTAACACATTTGCTGTATCTAATGAGATAGTTCATGCAGAAACAGTTGAAGAACTTAAAGTTGCTTCACACTCTTTTATAAAGATAATAAAATCTCTAAATGCTAAGGGTGTAAAAATTGAATTTATTTCAAAATTAATAAATCAACTAAATAAAAAACTTTTAGATAAATTATATAAGCTTTTAGCCCCAAAAGAGTTACTTCAACACTCATGCTTAGTTGTAATGGGAAGTGAAGGTAGAGGTGAACAAATACTTAGAACAGATCAAGATAATGCTTTAATTATAGATGATGCTTGTAGCTTAGATGAGAAAGATATTCATGAATTTACGAAAATCTTTACAGAAACGTTAGTTGATTTTGGTTTCCCTAGATGTAAAGGTAATATCATGGTATCTAACCCTTATTGGTGTAGAAAAAAATCTGATTTTAAAGATTTGATATATTCATGGATAAATGAGCCAAGTCCTGATAACCTTATGAATACTGCAATCTTTCTAGATGCAGCATTTATATCTGGGAATAAAGAGTTACTAATAAAATTAAAAGACTATTTATTTAGTGCTGGTGGAAACTCGCAAACTTTTAATGCAAACTTTGCAAAAGTAATTACAAACTTTGATGTTCCCTTAGGATTCTTTGATGGCTTTGTTGTTGATTCTAAAAATAGTATGCATAAAAATGAACTTGATATTAAAAAAGGTGGAATATTTATTATTGTTCAAAGTATTAGAGCCTTATGTTTAGAGAAACATATATTCAAAACAAATACAGCAAAAAGAATAAATGAACTAGAAAAAAAAGGTATTTTTGATGAAGAAAGTGCTCAAGAGTTAATTATGGCGTTTAATTTTTTATCAAAATTAAAATTAAAATTTAATCTAGAAAAACTTGATAAAAAAGAAGAAATAGATAACTATATTAATCCTGATAGTTTAAATACAATGGAAAAAGATTTATTAAAAGATTCATTTAAAATTGTAATTAAATTAAAAAAGAAATTAGATTATCACTTTAAGTTGAATTATGTTTAAAAAAATATCTAATTATTTTAATAAAAAAAATCTAAAAGATGAAAAATATTCATATCTTTTTAACAAACCTCATGAAGATGAATATGTATGCTTTGATTGTGAAACAACAGGATTAGATCCCAAAATAGATGATATAATTTCTATTGGTGCGGTAATTATTAAAAATAATATGATAGTATCTAGTAAAAAATTTGTAAAATTTGTAAAACCAAAAACAAAACTGCAAGCAGAAGCTATTAAAATACATCATATTAGAGAGTGTGATTTAGAAGAAGCCGAAGATGTTGATGATGTAATTGAAGAATTTATTGAATATATTGGGAATAGAACACTTGTTGGATACTACTTAGAGTTTGATATATCAATGATTAATAAATATCTAAAACCAAAACTTGGAATTACTCTTCCAAATAAAATCCATGAAGTTTCAGCAATTTATTATGATTATAAGATTGAAAAAATTCCTCAAGCAAATATTGACTTAAGATTTAACACTATTATGGAAGATCTTCAAATACCTTTTATGGGAAAACATGATGCTTATAATGATGCAATTATGACTTCATTAATATTCATTAAACTTAAGAACTTTCCAAAAATTAAAATAAAATAAATTAAAATATAAAGGATTATCAATGTTAATATTTGTGTTAAATGCAGGTTCATCTTCATTAAAATATCAATTAATTCATGTACAGTCAGGCGAAATAAAAGCTAATGGTATAGTTGAAAGAATTGGAATAGATGGGATTTTAAAACATGAAATTGGTAAAAATAAAAAGATAACTTTTGAACTTCCAATTCCAACACATAAAGAAGCAATAAATTTTATACTACATACGTTAACTCACGAAGAAACAAAGATTATAGATAACGTAAATGAAATAAAAGCTATTGGACATAGAGTTGCTCATGGTGGAGAGTATTTTGATAAATCTGTTATAGTAAATAATAGTGTTTTAAAAAAAATTGAAGAACTAATACCTTTAGCACCTTTACATAATCCTGCAAATATTTTAGGAATGAAGATTTGTCAAGAGATTATGCCATCAACTCCTAATATTGCAGTTTTTGATACAGCATTTCATCAAACTATGCCAGAAACACACTTTTTATTTCCTGTTCCACATGAAGATTATACTCAACATCATTTAAGAAAATATGGATTTCATGGAACTAGTCTCCATTATGTTTCAAATGAAGCAATAAAACTTTTAGGCAATAAAAAGAATTCAAAAATTATAGTTTGTCATTTAGGAAATGGTGCATCTATTTGTGCTGTTAAGGATGGAAAATCTTTAAATACAACAATGGGATTAACTCCCCTTGGTGGATTAATGATGGGAACTCGTTCTGGTGATATTGATGCAGGAGTTATTCCATATTTAATGGATAAAAAAGGTATGGATACTCATCAAATTATTGATTATTTAAATAAAAAATCAGGAATTTTAGGAGTATCTGGAATTAGTTCTGATTTAAGAGAAATTATAAGTGCTCAAAAAGAAGGTGATGAAAGAGCAAAAATCACTATAAATATGGTTGCGAATAGAGTAAAAAAATATATTTGTTCATATTCTGGATTACTAAGTCAAGCTGATGCTATTTGTTTTACTGCGGGTATGGGTGAAAATTCATCTTTACTTAGAGAAAAATCTTGCGAAGGTTTAGAGTTTATGGGGATTGAATTAGATAAGGTAAAAAATAATAGTCTTAGCAGTGGAATTAGAGAAATAAGTAAGAAAAACTCTAAAACAAAAATCTATATAATTCCAACAAATGAAGAGCTTGTAATTGCTCAAGATACTTATAAATTAATAAAAGACTTATAAGTTCAAAAATAGACTAAGAGACTTAGTCTGTTTTTTATTTAAACTTAAAAATTACTATTTTTATTCATTATCAATTTTGTTTTTTCTATATTTAAACCAGCTTTTGAACTAGCATCCTGTAAACTTTCGTTTTCTTTTAGAAGTCTTAATAAAACTTCAATTTTTTTGTTTGTTTTTATATGTGTAATTGACATATTATTCCTTTTCTTCTCTAAATAATATAGAGTAATCAAAAGATAAACATGAGCTTTTTTGTATAAATGAGTAATATCAATGGGCATAACGAGCAGTAATTAATAAAAGGCATTAAATAACAGATGAAACTCTTATTCATCTTAAGTGAAATCAGTATAGCTTAAAATTAAATTAAATGCAAGTAGACAAATTTTAATGAGAAATATTTAGCATTAAAGTGCAATTCTAATGCAAAGTAATTAATTAATATTCCATTTCCACCAACTTCAACATAAAATGTACATATTTTGTACAGATCAATTAAAAATCTCTTCTTTAAATGCCTTTATACTGAGCTTTTATTACAAAAATACTCATCTTAAATATTTTTAAATTTTATTGTATATTTTATGTACTTTTTCAAAAAAAAGATATACAATGTAAATAGAAAAAGATTATAAAACAATGCTATTTTTTTGCTATTGTTTTAGTATATAATCTTTCACTAAAATCTAATAAAAGAGGATTACTTAATGGGTTTAATTGAGAATATCAAAGAAAAAGCAAAGTTACAATTGAGAACAATTGTTCTACCTGAGTCTGAAGACGAAAGAGTACTTAAAGCTACACAACAAGTATTAGAGGAAAAAACTGCAAATGTAGTTTTAATTGGAAATGAAGATACAATTAAAAAAGATGCATTAGCATGTGGTGCAAATATTGAAGGTGCTACAATTATTGACCCTAAAAAGTTTGATAATATAGACACATATATTAATGAATTAGTTGAACTAAGAAAGAAAAAAGGTTTAACTAAAGAAGAAGCTACTGAGATCATGACAACAGAACCTAGATTTTTTGGTTGTATGATGGTAAGACTTGGTGATGCTGATGGGCTTGTTGCTGGTTCAAACTCTCCAACTTCTGAAGTTTTAAAAGCTGCTATTCATGTTATTAAAACAGCTCCTGGAATCAACACTGTTTCTTCTGCATTTATTATGGAAACAGCAGATGGTAAATTTGGAGATAATGGATTAATTCTTTTTGCAGATTGTGCAGTAATTCCAGAGCCAAATGCAGAACAATTAGCTGATATTGCTTGTGCTACAGCTGCAACTGCTGCATCTGTTGTTGGTTTAGACCCAAAAGTTGCAATGTTGTCATTCTCAACAAAAGGAAGTGCAAACCATCCATTAGTTGATAAAGTTCAATATGCTGTTGATATTTTAGAAGATAGAAATGTTGATTTTGCTTTTGATGGTGAAATGCAAGCAGATGCTGCAATTGTTGAAGCAATTGGAGCTAAAAAAGCACCAGGTTCTGAAGTAGCTGGAAAAGCAAATATATTAGTATTCCCTGACTTACAGTCTGGAAATATTGGATATAAATTAGTTCAAAGATTTGCAGGAGCTGCTGCGCATGGACCAGTTGTTCAAGGTTTAGCAAAACCTGTAAATGATTTATCAAGAGGTTGTTCTATTGAAGATATTTCAAACCTAGTAGCTATTACAGCAACTCAAATTAAATAATTAAAAAAGGAAATAACATATGTTAGTATTTATCTTAAACGCAGGAAGTTCATCTTTAAAGTATCAATTAATGAATCCATTAACTAAAGAAGTTTTAGCAGTGGGACTTTGTGAAAGAATAGGAATTGATGGAGTTTTAAAACACGAATTTGGTGAAGGTCAAAAACTTACATTAGAAGTTTCTATGCCTACTCATAAAGAAGCTATTGAATTAGTTTTAAAAACATTATGTGATGGTGAAGGTAAAGTTATCGAATCAATTAATGATATTGATGCTATTGGACACAGAGCTGTTCATGGTGGAGAAGAGTTTGCATCTTCTGTTATGGTATCTCCTAAAGTAATTGAAACAATGAAAAAATTAATTCCATTAGCTCCATTACATAACCCTGCAAATATTATGGGTATGGAAATTTGTCAACAATTAATTCCAGGGAAACCAAATGTTGCAGTTTTTGATACAGCATTCCACCAAACTATGCCAGATTATGCATATATGTATGCATTACCTTATGATCAATATACTAAACATGGTATTAGAAAATATGGTTTCCATGGTACTTCACACTTCTATGTATCAAATGAAGCTCAAACTATGTTAGATAAAAAACATAATACAAGAGTTATTGTTTGTCACTTAGGAAATGGTTCATCAGTTTCTGCTGTATTAAATGGTAAATGTATTGATACCTCTATGGGTCTTACTCCTGTTCAAGGTTTAATGATGGGGACAAGAGCTGGTGATGTTGGTGCGGGAGCACTTTCATACATGATGAGTCAAGAAAACTTAACTATTGATGGTGCACTTGATATAATGAATAAAAAATCAGGAATTTTAGGTATTTCAGGTCAATCTTCTGACTTAAGAGAAGTACTTGAAGGTATGCAAGCTGGTGATGACAGATGTAGATTAGCTGTTGAAATGGTAGCTTACAATATCAAAAAATATGTTGGAGCTTATGTTGCTGCACTTGATGGTATTGATGCATTATGTTTCACAGGTGGTATTGGTGAAAATTCAGCATTAATTAGAGAAATTGTTTGTGCTGGTCTTGATGGTATGGGATTAAATATTGATCCAACTAAAAACAACAAAAGATCTCAAGAGCCAAGAGATATTGCTACAAATAGCTCAGCTGCAAGAATCTTTGTTATTCCTACAAATGAAGAATATGTTATTGCAAATGATACATATAAAATTGTTTCAGGACTTGCAAAGTAATTTCTTTTTTATCTTAAAAGATAAAGGCTTTTTTGCCTTTATCTTTTATTTAGCCTTTGCCGCACTTGTAATTCTTCTATTTCTCGGATTTCGAGGATTTTTAGCTTCATTATCTTTTTGTTTTTTTATTTCATTTTCCCATTTAGTGATTAAAGATTTACTTTCATCTTTCTTACTAACTCTTTTTTTATCTGGAAATTTTATATTTACTTTATTTTTACCATCTATTTTATTCTTTTCAGGACTAGAATTAGTTCTACTTCTTGATCTAGAATTAGAATCATTACTTGGCTTATTTTTTGCTCTATTATTTGATCTTTCATTAGTCTTTTTTTGAATATTAGGTTTAGCCAACTTTGGTAAAGTAAAACCATCAACAGCAACAACTTCTATTGATTTATTAATAAGCTTTTCAATATCTGTTAAAAAGAAATACTCATCACTACATACTAAAGACATAGCAACACCTTCATTTCCAGCTCTTCCTGTTCGTCCAATTCTATGAACATAATCTTCAGGTACATTTGGTAACTCAAAATTTACTACATGTGGTAAAAGTGCAATATCAATACCACGAGCTGCTATATCAGTTGCTACTAAAACTCTTATATCTTTTGATTTAAAATTACTTAAAGCTTTTGTTCTTGCACCTTGTGATTTATTTCCATGAATTGCTGCAGCTGTAATATTTTGTTTATTTAAATATTCAGCTAGTTTATTCGCACCATGTTTTGTTCTTGTAAAAACTAAAACTTGATTCCAATTTCCTTCATTAATTAAATGAGATAATAAATGTTTTTTTGTATCTTTATTTACATAATGAACAATTTGTGAAACTTGAGTTGAAGAAGTATTTCTTTTTGCAACTTCAACAGTTTTTGCATTATTTAATAAACAATGAGATAATTTTTTAATTTCATCCGAGAATGTTGCAGAAAAAAGAAGTGTTTGTCTATGCTTTGGAATTATTGCTATAATTCTTTTCATATCATGAATAAAACCCATATCTAGCATTCTATCTGCTTCATCTAGTACAAAATATTCAACTCTTGAAATGTCAATACATTTTTGTCCTACTAAATCTAATAATCTTCCAGGTGTAGCAATTACAATATCTACACCTTTTCTTAAAATTGCTTTTTGAGGATTTATTCCAACTCCTCCAAAAATTACTGCTGTTTTTAAATTTAAATATTTACTATATGATTCAATATTTTGTGCAACTTGTGAAGCTAATTCTCTTGTAGGAGTTAGAATAAGTGCTTTAACATAATGTTTTTCCTTTGATACAATTTTCTTTTTACTTAGTGTATTTAATAAAGGAAGAGTAAAAGCTGCTGTTTTTCCTGTTCCTGTTTGTGCTGCTGCTAAAATATCATGTTTTTCTAAAACAATTGGAATTGCTTGCTCTTGAATTGGAGTTGGTTTTGTATAACCTTGTTCATCAATTGCTTTTAGGATATCTTTATTTAATCCTAGTTCTTTAAATGTCATTAATTACCTTTGATTTGTTATCTAACAATAAACAGTATCTAGTCTAGTTCATCAATTAAATATTAAAACATTTAGAATATATAAAATTTAGGGAAACAAAGAATAGTGAAGATTAATTACTAGAATTTTTTCGAAGTATAACACAATTAGAAGAATTTAACAAATAATTAAACGATATTAAAAAAGAAGTAGAAAGAAATCTACTTCTTTTAATCTTAGTAAGCTTTTAAAGAAGAGTTAAAAGTCATACTTATTTTAGATATAACTTGACTCATAAACTTATCAAAAAATTTATCAAATTTATCTTGTTTTTGCCAAATAGCACTCTCTACTTTAGAAAGTTCTACGATTAAATCTTGGGCACTTGAAATAGTAGCTACCTCATCAACTAAACCAACACTTTTTGCTTGTGAAGCTGTAAATACTTTTGCATCTGCAAATTGAGTATGATTTTTAACATCAAGTTTTCTAGCATTTGCCACATCTGTTATAAACATATTATAAGTATCATCAATTATACTTTGTAATTGCTCTTTCTCATAATCAAACCACTTTCGTGTTGGTGTTCCGGATTCTTTGTACTTACCTGCTTTTACTGTTTGTGTTGAAATTCCTATTTTAGCCATTAGCTCTTCTGTGTTAACACCTTGCATAATAACTCCAATTGAACCCACCATAGCTCCTGGATTTGCAATGATTTTATCACTCCAAATAGAAGCATAATAAGAACCACTTGCAATTATTCCACTTGCATATACAACTACAGGTTTAACAGCTCTTAACTCTTTAATAGCATATGCTAATTCAACAGATGGTGCAACAGCACCTCCTGGAGAGTTTACAATAATTAAAACACCTTTAATATTTGTGTTTTGTTTAGCTTTATCAATTTCATTTAATGTTTTACTTACATCTAAAATTGGACCAAAAAGTTCAATTTTTTGTAAATTAGCAACTTCAAATGTTCCATTATTATTCATTTTATCACTTGGACTATATACAATAAAATACATAATAGTTAAAAAAACTATTGTTTTAAAATACTTAGTTATAAAATCTAAAATTATAATAATTGGATAAAACAATTTTTTTAAAAAATTAAGCAACAACTCCTCCTATAATAGTTTTATTTACAAATTTAGTATGTAAAATAATTTGCATAGCTAAATCCTCTTTATCTTCAATTTCATCTGGAAGATTGAAAGATATAATATCAGCATCTTTTTGTACTTCTAATACACCTTTGTTTAATCCTAATGCCCTACTTCCATTTACTGTAGCAGCTTTTAGTAGTTTTTGAGAGAGTTCAATTATATTTTCATTTGAATGAACCATAAGTGCAGTTCTTAATTCATCAAACATAGATAATGAATTATTAGAACTTAAACCATCAGTTCCAATTGAAAAATCAATACCTTCAAGTTTTGATAAATCTAATTTAGAATTATTTAAAACTCTATTTGAAGTTGGGCAATGATTAATAATAGCACCTAAAGATTTTATTTTTCTAAAATCATCAGTACTTGCTTCCACACAATGTGTAAAAGATAATTTTTTAACATTTGAAAAATGTGTTAAAAATTCAATAGGTTTTGTAACTGCTTTACTTTGATTTAAAAAGTTTTTAAAAAAATCTACAAATAAACCCTCATCTTTATGTAACCATTCAAACTCTTCTGGTGATTCTAAGAAATGTGTTGAAACAGCTAATTCTTCTTCTTTTGCAAGAGCTAAACTTTCTCTTACTAAAAATGGATGCACAGAATATGGTGAATGAATTGCAACTGCTGGTATAAAGTTTTTTGAAGTGCATTGTTTTGCACCTTCAAGTCTACTTTTAAAA
>Ga0193963_1001731_pt1 | contig 10653 bp, 6 predicted proteins | sample FB_6_MG_FD_140359 | JGI IMG/M metagenome (GOLD analysis project Ga0193963, IMG submission 140359) | Microbial mat bacterial communities from the Broadkill River, Lewes, Delaware, United States - FB_6_MG | ecosystem: Environmental > Aquatic > Freshwater > River > Microbial mats | place: USA...
ATATAATTTCAAAAATAATTTTTAAAGAGATATTATGGAACTATGTGTTGCCCTTGACCTACCTACAAAACAAGAAAACTTAGATTTAGTCGAAAAAATTAAAGATCATAATGTTTGGCTTAAAGTCGGACTTCGTACTTATATCCGTGATGGTGAAGATTTTCTCAAGTCTATAAAAAAAATCAATTCAGATTTTAAAATCTTTTTAGATTTAAAGCTTTATGATATACCAAACACTATGGCTGATTCTGCAGAATCGATTATGGGGCTTGGTGTAGATATGTTTAATGTTCATGCAAGTGCAGGGAAGCGTGCTATGAAAACTGTAATGGAGCGTTTAGAAAAGTATGAAAAACGCCCTATAGTATTAGCTGTAACTGCATTAACTTCGTTTAATGAGGATGAGTTTGAATCTGTTTATGAGAAAGATATAGCATCTAAGGCAGACCAGTTTGCACAAGATGCAATGGAGAGTGGACTTGATGGTGTTGTTTGTTCTGCATTTGAAAGTGAATCAATTAAAAAGATAACTTCCAATGAGTTCATGACACTAACTCCTGGTATAAGACCATTTGGTGAAGATGCAGGAGATCAAAAACGTGTGGCTGATGTCGCATTTGCACAAAAAGCATCAGTAGATTTTATTGTTGTTGGTCGTCCAATATACCAATCTGAGAACCCATCAGAAGTGGTAAGAAAAATATTAGAAAAACTATAAGTAGTTTTTCTAACTATCCCTCTTTAGCTATCCTTGAACGTAACTCTTTAAATTGCTTAACACCTTTGGCAACTTTTATCAGTTCATGTTCAGGATCTAGTTTATAAACGCCAGATGAATTTATAAACATATTTACACGTATATCTTTCCGTTTATTCAGTTTTAATACATAGTTACTTAGATTATCAAGTATTAATGGTTGATGATTATTGTCTTGAATATAACTTAGTACCATATGACTTTGTTTTGTAATAGTGTCATACGAGGTAGTTAAAAATAAGTTCTCTTCTTTAAAGCCAAGTTTTAAAAGTGTATAGTATTTAATAATTGCATAATCTTCACAGTCTACAAGTCCAGATGTTAAAAACTCTTTAGGTGTAGTCCAATAGTTTTTTTTATCCACATAATAAGACTTGTCTTTTGGTAGTAGGGTATTAATGTACTTATTTACTTGTATAAGTTGCTTCTCTTTGGAAAGTGTTTTATAAGAGTCTATTGTACATGTATAGTTCTCAATTCTCTTTTTTACATTGAGTCCAATTTGTTTTTCAATATTTTTAAGTTCAGCTTGTGAAAAAGAAGGGTAGTTAGTAGCATATAGAGAAAATGTAAGAAGAAAAAACAAAATAACTTTCAAAAAATACCCTAAATCAAATTTTTTTCGACATTATAGCAAAAGTTTTACAGTTTTAAGCATTCTATTATATAAGTAGCATTATAATCACAATCTTCAAACGGATAGATGGGTGAGCTGGCTGAAACCACATCCCTGCTAAGGATGCGTATGGGTAACTGTACCGAGGGTTCGAATCCCTCTCTGTCCACCACTTGAAGACTACTTAAATCCACATATAATTATTTTTAATACTCATTACATTTTTATTTGTTATAATGACTTTATACTGATTGTTTTTATTTGAACATTTGTTTGGAGTTTTCATTATGAAACGAAGCCCTCAAAGTAAAAAAGAGATTCACTATCTGTTACTTTCTTTTATAATAGTATCTATTCTTATTATACTTGCAAACTTAGTAAGTTTGTACCAGATTGAAAAGATGCACAATACAACTACAAATATTTATGAACATCCACTTAAAGTTTCTAATGCTGCATTAAACGTTAAATTAGGGGTATATAAAATTCATAGGGATATGAAAGATGTTGTTCTATCATCATCGAAACCAGAGCTTGAAAAAAAAGTTACAGATGTCTTTGAACATGAAAAACGCACATATAAAAACCTAAAAATTATAGAGAACCAAATACTAGGTCAGAGAGGGCTAGAACTTCATAATCAAACTAAAGAACTATTTAGAAACTGGAAGCCGATACGTGAAGAGGTTATATCTCTTATGGGTGAAAAGAAAAGAGATGAAGCAGTAGCAATTACTAAAGGTAAAGGTGCGAAACACGTAGTAGAGTTAGAAAAGGCTAGTGAAGAACTTTATCAATATGCAAATAATAAGGCAAAAAAATTTAAAGAAGAATCAGAAACACTATATAAAGATTTAAAGTTTATTAATATTGAGGTATTTACAATAATACTTATCTTAGTAGTAGGGCTTATTTTCTTTTCGATAAAAAGAGTTTCTAGGTATATCTATGCAAATGAGTATTTAAGTCGTATATCCTCAGTTATGAGCGACTTAGATAAGTTAATTGTTAGAGAAAAAAATGCATATGAATTGATTAAAAAAAGTTGTAAAATCCTTGTAACTGACAATATCTATGTAAATGCATGGATAGTACTTTTTGATGAGAAAAAAAATGTAAAGTATTTTGTCAGTGCAGTAGAAACAGAGTATTCTAAAGAGTTTTTTCAAAAGCTTAAAACTATTTGGTTTCCAGAGTGTTTAAAAAATTTATCTACAAATAGTCATATCTACAATACCTACCACAATAATGAAGAAAACTGTAAAGAGTGTCCACTATTAAATGATCATGAAAATAATATAGCATTTAATATAAAATTGATATATGAAGAGAAATTTTATGGATACTTAACACTGTCAATTGATGAAAAAATATTACATAACAAGCGTGAAGTTAAATTGATTAAACGGATAGCGAATGATATCTCCTATGCACTTCATAATATAAATTTAGAAGAGCAGTTCATTGAAACAAACAAACGCTATCGTGAGTTATTTAAAAGAAATAAAGCAGTTGAATTAGTTATAAATTCTGATAGCGGTAAGATAATTGACTGTAATGATAAGGCATTAGAATATTATGGGTATGATTATCAACAATTAACCTCTATGTTTATTAGCGAGATAAATATTCTTACAAAAGAAGAAGTTGCCTTTGAGATGAATCAGGCAAAACTTGAAAATCGTAGTAAATTTAACTTTAAACATAAACTAGCAAATGGAGAAATAAGAGATGTAGAGGTCTATTCGGGTCCTATTAGTATTAATAAAGAGAATTTATTATACTCAATTGTTTTTGATGTAACAGAACTTAGGGAATTGGAAAAATCTAATGAGGTTATTCAAGAAAGACTTGCTTTAGTACTTGATGGGAGTAGAGATGGTATTTGGGATTGGAATATAGTTACAGATGAAGTGTACTTTTCCCCAAGATGCAAAGAGATACTAGGTTATAGTGATGAGGAGTTTGAAAACTCCTTAGATGCATGGAAAGATAATGTATATAGAGATGATCTTGAACAAGCTGTTTTAGATATAAAAAAGTCTATTGAAGGAAAAACTGGAGACTACAAAAGTTTTTTTCGTATGCAGCATAAAAATGGTAGTTGGGTCTGGATAGAGGCTCGCGGTCAAACTATATTTGATGATAATGGTCAAGCTATTCGTATGTTAGGCTCCCATACTGATATCACCAAAGAAAAAGAGAAAGAGCATGAAATTGTACACCTTAAAGAGTTGTATAACAATATTATAGATAGTGTTGATAATCTAATTTTTGTTAAAGATATTGAATCAAGATATATAACTTGCAACAAAGCTTATGAGAAATTTTTAGGTATATCAAAAGATGAAATTATTGGTAAAAGTGATGAGGTGTTTTATAATGAGGAATTGTCAAATTGGTTCCGTGCACATGATAAAAAAATAATAGAGTCTAAAGAGACAATTGCAAACTTTGAATGGGTAAATGATATAGATGGGAAAATGTATTATTTCTTAACTACTAAATCACCTTTATTTGATTCAGATGGAAAGGTAATGGGGATTGTTGGTAATTCAGTCGATTTTGCTGAACGCCAGCACTTATATGAGCAGCTTAAAGATTCACAGTCTATTGCAAAGTTAGGTACATGGGAACAAACTTTTGATGATGAGTTATTGGAATGGTCAGATGAGGTGTTTAATATATTTGAATTTGATATTCAAGAGACAATGACATATGAGATGTTTATTGAACGTGTACACCCTGATGATAGAGAGATGATTGCTAGTACATTTGCAAAAAGTGTTAAAGAGCGAACAAAATATTATCTAGAACATAGATTACTCTTTTCTGATGGGCGTATTAAATATGTACAAGAGCGCGCTGAACATTTTTTTACTGATAATAAACATATAAGAACTTTAGGTACTGTACAAGATATTACTGATGAGAAATTAAAAGATATAGAACTTAAAAAACGGGAAGAGCAGTTAAAGAATATTGTCTCTAATTTACCAGGTATGGCATATAGATGTAGTGATGATGATAGATGGACTATGAAGTTTCTTAGTGAGAATTGTAAAGAGTTGCTTGGTTATGAAGTTGAGGATATTTTAGAAAATAGACGTATCAGTTACAATGAGATAATACACCCTAATGATAGAGAGATAGTCAAAGCAGCCATACATAATGAACTTGCAGTTAATGAAAGATTTTCAATTGACTATAGAGTTATAACATCGGATGGAGATGAAAAATGGGTTTGGGAACAGGGTGTTTTAGTTTCTAAAGAGGGTGAAGAGCCTTATCTAGAAGGAATTATCCTTGATAATGATGAACGCAAAAAAGCTGAATTTAAACTAATTCAGAATGAAAACCGTTTTCGTATGCTTTTTGAAAATTCTGAAATCTCTATCTGGAATGAAGACTTCACTGAAGTTATAAAGTCATTAGAAAAGCTACGAAAAAGTGGAATTCATGATATTAGAAAACATCTAGATAATAACTTTGAAGAAACTATGAAGTTAGTACAAAAAGTTAAAGTAACAGATGTAAATTATGCTACATTGAAATTATTTAAAGCGGATTCAAAAGAACAGTTTTTCTCAGGTATAGATACAACATTTGGTCCAGGTGCTATTGAAGTGTTTAAAGAGGTTATCTATGCAGTTTGGGAGAAGAAAAAAATGTTCTCACAAGAGGCATTTTATAAAACTTTTGATGATGAAATTATTCATGGAATAGTGACTTTCCAAATACCAAATGATATAGATTCTTTTTCAAGTATATCTGTAAATATCATAGATATAACTAATCTTAAAAAAATTGAAAAAGAGCTAATTGAAAGTAAAATACGCTATGAGACAGCAGAAAAAATTGGAAAAGTTGGAAGTTGGGAATATGATGTTGCTAAGGAAGAGTTTTGGGCTTCAGATGAGTCCAAAGCTATATATGGTTTTCCTTTAGAGTCAACAAGCTTTACAACACAAAAGGTTGAAAACTGTATCCCTGAGAGGGAGCGTGTTCATCAGGCACTCATTGACTTAATTGAAAAAGGTGCAGAATATAATTTAGAATTTGAAATAGAACCTTTTGATGGTAGTAAAACAAAAATAATATCTTCAGTTGCAGAACTAGTATATGATGAGTCAGGTAAACCTGAAAAAGTCACAGGTTTTATACAAGATATTACAGAATTAAAATCCAAAGATGACATGATACTAAGACAATCACGCCACGCTGCAATGGGAGAGATGATAGGGATGATTGCACATCAATGGCGTCAACCAATATCTGTCATATCTATGGATGCCAATAATATGCTAGCTGATATAGCACTAGAAGAATTTAATCAGGCTTTATCAGAGAGATATGCACAAGATATATTACATCAAACAGATCATTTGTCTAAAACTATTGATGACTTTAGAAAATTCTTTAAACCAGATAAAGAAAAGTCAAAAATCGATATACAAAAAATTGTTGAAGAGACATACAGTATAGTTAAGGATAGTCTGAAAAATCATGATATTGAGTTTAAAACAAGTTTTAATACCTCTTTAAAAACTTATGGCTTTCCTAGGGAATTGATGCAGGTCTTTGTCAACATTATAAATAATTCCAAAGATGCTATAGTCTCTAAAGGTGTTGAAAATGCTACTATTGAAGTAAAGACATATGAAACTAAAGAGTATATTCATATAGACTTTTACGATAATGGTGGAGGGATAGATGCAGATATTATAAATAAAATATTTGATCCTTACTTTACAACTAAAGATGAAAAGTCAGGAACAGGTTTAGGACTTTATATGAGTAAAATGATAATAGAAGATCACTTAGATGGTATAATCGAAGTAGAAAATATAGAAAATGGCGTTTGTTTTAAAGTGAAACTATTAATATTTGAGTCTACTGTTTAGACTCAATGAGTAAATTAAAAAAGGGTTTTTCAAGATGAATAATGATGTGAAAACTGATATCTTATTATTAAAAGAAAAATCAGAATTATTAAGTGTATTGTATGTAGAAGATGAAGAGCTTTTGCGTGAAAAAGTATATGTTTTCTTACAGAAATTCTTTAAACTTGTTGATGTTGCTATAGATGGAAAAGAGGGTCTGGAAAAATATAAATTAAACCGTTATGATATAGTAATTACAGATATCCAAATGCCAAATATGAATGGTATAGACTTAATAAAACAAATAAAAAGTATAGATGATAATCAGGAAGTAATCGTAATGTCAGCGTATTCTGATTCTGAATATTTTGTAGAGTCAATACAGCTGGAAGTGACAGGGTATATTATTAAACCAATCAACTTTAACAAAATGTTAAAGGTATTAAAGCAGTCTATAAATAAGCTAAATGCATTTCATGAGAATGAGATGTATAAAGCTGGTTTAGAAGTGATGGTAAAAGAGCGTAGCAAAACTGTAATTGACTTACAAAGTGAACAGTTAAAAAACTACAAGCATGCAATATATTCTTTAGTAAAGATGGTAGAAGCTAGAGATACTTATACTGGTGGTCATAGCGAAAGAGTTGCCCAATATTCTAGAATTATAGCTAAGAAGATGGGATTTTCAGAGGATGAATGTACATTAATCTATGAAGCTGGTATCTTACATGATATAGGTAAAATAATAACACCTGATGCTATCTTACTAAAACCAGGTCAGTTAAGTGTGTATGAATATGCTTTAATTAAAGATCATGTAAGTGCTGGATATAAAATACTCAGTGAAATACCTATGTATGAGAAGTTAGCAGATATAGTATATGGACATCATGAACATTATGATGGAAGTGGTTACCCTAGAGGAATCAAGGGAGATGATATTTCAATAATGTCACGTATCATGATGGTTGCAGATGCTTTTGATGCTATGACTACTAGTAGAGTTTATAGAGCAAGAAAAAGTGTTGCTGAAGCGATAGAAGAGCTTGAGAGTTTAAGTGGTACATGGTATGATCCTAATGTTATAACTCATGCTGTGAGTGTATTGAGCTTGATTGATATCGACAAAAATATCAAGCAGATGCCTAGTAGTATTATTGATGATGAACGTTTTGCTTATTTTTACAAAGATCCACTTACAAGTTCATATAATCAAAATTATTTAGATTTTCTTTTGAATATGAATTCTCAAGAAAAAAAAGAGTTGTATATCAATATATTTTATATAAGAAGATTCTCTTTATATAATAAAAATAATAGTTGGAGCGATGGGGATGAAATTTTAAAAGGGTTTAGTAGCTATTTAAGATCTGAATTCCCAGATTCGCAGGTATTTAGAATATTTGGTGATGATTTTGTTCTCTTAGGAGATAAAAAACCTCATATAGATCTTGTTAAGGTTAACTCAACTCCTTTGTTAAAAGAGAACAACCTTTATTGTGATACTAGAGAATTTAGTTTGATAAACGATAAGATTAAATCTTATATAGACTTAGAGGAGTAGACTTACTTTTAATGTTAAATATATGAATTATCTTTAACGTGTTATAATAGGTTTAATGAAGATAAAAGGAGGTACTTATGAAATCTATAATTTTAGCTAGTTTACTGGCTTTTGGTAGTATGTTTACATTTAGTGGATGTAATGCTGAAGATGCTGTAGAAAAGGTAACAGGCATTGAGTTCTCTGTAATATATTTTGCAAATGGAAATAGTGTTGGAGTGAATGCTGAAGTTGATGATAATATAGACTATATCCCTACAGGGGAATTTGAGTATTATGATTATGAAGGTCAAGATAATAATATAGACGTAAGTTATACAATCAATGCACAAAGACAGGGTTCTACGAGCCTCAGTAATGGAAATACGCATATATATGTGAGTACAGATTGTAATGATGCTAAATATTTAACACATAAATCAAGTAGTTCAAATCGTATACAAATTGTTAACCTAAGTGGAACAACAATTGAAAATGGTGACTTTAGTGCGACTATAAATGGTGAAAATGTTTTAAATATTACTGATACAGCACCACACTGTGCAATTACACCATTACCAGTTACAAGTACAAGAGGTACTATAACTGTTACACGTCATAGTGATGGACAAACATGGACAGAAACACTAGATGAAGACTATTCATTTGATATTATTGTATTGCCTGGTAATGATATCTCTGTTGTTCCATTAATCGGTTTTAGTGATCTGTTAAATAGTATTTAAACCTTTTTCTTAAACATATTATCAAAAATGGTGTGGTAATACTTTGTCATATTAAGAGTATCCTCTCCCGCAAAAGGGAGAGGTCCCGCCATCTGATTTACTTCAAAAAAGATTATTTCGCCATCTGTAGTTTTTGCAAACTCTAAACACCCTGTGTCAAAACTCATATACTCTAGCATCTCTTTTGTTAAATCAGTACCAAATTTAAACACCTCAGAGTCAGTTTTTACTTCATGCCATTTAACAGATATATTTTTATAAATAGTAATATCATCTTTATCATACACATCAATATCTTCCGAGTTTACTCTTTGCTTAATTGAATAAACAGTTTTTTTATCACCATGTTTAGTAAAATAACATCTGTATTCTCTTTCAATATCATAAGCTTTAGATATTAAGACCTCTCTATCTTTATGTTTATGTGAATTTAAAATCTTAGAGATACTTTGCATCTGGTTTGTACGACTTAAATCTTTAAAGATAACACCTTTACCCTCTTGAACACAATCTTTTTTGAGTACAATCTTATCTCCAAGTGTTTGTTGAACGTATTGCATAAAGACATTATGATCTCTTTGTGTAATATTAAATGGGATTATTACATCTCCTAAATATTTTTCTCTATGCTTGTAGAGTTCTCGTTTTGCATAAAACTTATTCATACATCCGGAGTTTTCCATAGTTTGAAGATTTGGTTTTACTAGATCACCACCATTATCCTCTAAAATAATTTTTAAGATTCTAAAAAATGGGTGTGATAGTGCTTCTCTGAGGGAAACATAAAATAAATTTCTTGTATCTTCTTCAATTATCTTATTCCCCATAATCCTAAATAGTTTTTCATTATGGATAAAAAGGGGATTGTTGTACCAAAACCTAGCTTTGATATTGTGTTTTTTAAGGTAGTTCACTAGAAGATAGGTCTCAATGATGGATGCTTCTAAAACCATAGTTTCAGGGTTATAGTTGTTTAAACCGGTTGATGGATAGTGTTTCCAAATCTCTGCATCAGAACTATTTTGTAGTTTGGCGAATTTAGTAAACTTATCGTATGTCTTACGGGGCATAATATCTAAAGAGATAATTGCTTCTTTAATATTTTTGATAGTAGCATCCTTAACTGATATATATTTACAATATTATAGCTTTTCTCTTAAAACTCTCTTATCGTACCTGAGTACAATATCTTCTATCTGTAAAATATCGTACTATATAAATAATTAAAATAGTTTCAGGAGTGTCCTATGTCTCAAGTAATTGGAAAAATCGAAAGTGTAGATGGTGTTTTTTATGCACAAGGTCAAGATGGCTCTTTACGTGAACTATCTCGTGGTGATGAGGTTTATGAGAATGAGATTGTTGTTGGTGATGATAACAATGGCCGTATTGATAGTATTATTATCGGTATGTCAGATGGAACTGATATTGTAGTATTAGGAGATGAAAAACAGCTATTTGATTCATCTTTATCTCCTGAAGAGTTTGCGATAAACGATACTGTGACTGAAGTTGAATCTATAGATGAACTAGTAGAACAAGACTTTGAATTTAATGAATATGTAGATGTTGATGAAGAATATGTGGATGTTGATGAGATGGAAACAGCTGCAGGTGATGAAGCTAGTGATAATGAAGAACTTTTAGAAGCTGATTTTGCAGAAGTTAATGGAGCTCAAGTTGATATTGAAGCGACCTTAAGAGAGAGAAACTTTTCTTCTGATGCATCTGTAGAAGATGCTGGATTACAAGGTTTAGTATTTGATGATATATCTTTAGTAGATGCTTCGGGTACGCAAAGAGATATTAATGCAAGACTTATAGACACAGATACTTCAGCTGGTGAAAATAATCTTGGGGAAGAAACAACAGATGCACAGCCAGAAGAGACTATACCTGAAGATACTATAAATGGAATTGCAGAAGATACAACTCCAGAAGATACTGTAAATGCTACAGCGGAAGATACAACTCCAGAAGATACTATTAACGCCATAGCTGAGGACACAAATCCAGAGCAGACAACAGATGCAGTAGCAGAGGATACAACAGAGGATGTAGTACATGTTGCAGCAAAAGCAGAGGATACAACTCCAGAGCAAGTAAAT
>Ga0193963_1001732_pt1 | contig 10650 bp, 12 predicted proteins | sample FB_6_MG_FD_140359 | JGI IMG/M metagenome (GOLD analysis project Ga0193963, IMG submission 140359) | Microbial mat bacterial communities from the Broadkill River, Lewes, Delaware, United States - FB_6_MG | ecosystem: Environmental > Aquatic > Freshwater > River > Microbial mats | place: USA...
AGAAATCATCCATTAAAACTCTACCTCCAAAGACAGATTGAAATCCATCTCTAAAAGTAGTATCCATGACATCAATATATTTTTTAGCCATTTAAATTAACCTTTTAGATTTTTGTGATGTTGTACAGCAGCTATAATTGCAGCTGTTTTTGCAGTGTTATTTGAAGCATTTACAGCAGGCTTACTTGGTGTTACTTTCTTTTCTGGAAAATATTTCCCTATAAGTTTCGCTTGTATTTTTAGAGCATAAATCATAACAACTAAAAATAAGAATACAATTCCCATTCCAAGTGCCATAAATTTTCCCGCTTCAGCAATTAAATTTGTTTCCATATTACTCCCCGTGGTTACCATCGTGTAATTAGTAGTCTAATATTATAGAAACTTTGCTTTAGTAAAATTTAGAACATATGCTCTTTTGGTATAAATTTATGAATTTGTTTTTTTCATTACTATTTATAATATTTTAGTTCCAAATTCAAGTAAAAAATTGTCTACTTTCTCTAACATTTTAATTACATTACTTGTTGCTTTTTCAATTTTTTGTGCCATTTTATATCCTTTTTGAATAAATATATGTCAAATTCTATATAAAATTTAAAAAAGTATTGAAAAATATTGCATTTTGTAATATAATAGTATTAAAGGAGTTAAAATGTTAATTGTAAGTGAAATAATTGAGAAGCTCAAAGATATATTAAGTCAAGATGGTAAAGATGGTAAAGTTTTTGATAAAGATGTAGCTACGGCCTTAGATTTAAGTCAAGTAAACTTTGCAACAATGAAGAATAGAGGGAAAATACCTTTTTCTAATATACTAGACTTCTGTGCAAAAAAGAAAATATCAATAAACTGGTTACTTTACAATCAAAACCCTGGTTCATTAGTAGACTCAACAGATAAATATTGGATTAGGTATTATCCTGAAGTAAGTGTTAGTGCAGGAGGAGGTGCATATGAAAATGATGATAGTGCTGAATCTATGGAAGTTCCACCATACTTTATTAATATGTTAGGTGGAAAAGAAAACCTAAAAAATATAGATGCAATAAATGTAGTAGGGGATTCTATGGAACCTACATTAAATAGTGATAATATCATATTCATTGATAAAACAAGAAAAGATGTTGCAAGAGATGGAATATATGCTTTTACTACAAATCATGGTTTATTTGTAAAAAGAATTCAAAGAAGAGCAGATGGACAATTGGATGTAATATCTGATAATAAAGATTATCCTATACAAATATTAGATAAAAATGAAGTTACAGTTGTAGGAAAAGTTGTTAGTTCGTTTGGTATGATTTACTAATTTTATATTAAAGAAGGTACATTATCTTGTTTTGAAACTTGTTCGTAAAGTTCACTATAAGATACACCAATAAAATAAACTGCATTAAATTGGGTCTTCTTTAAAAATTCTTTTACTTCTTCTAAAGAATTAATAAATGTATAATCAATATCTCTATTATCATCAATATCTTTTGTTGTCAAGTATAAAATTTTTGCATACTTGTATTTTTTATTTAAATAACTGACTTCTTTTATTAATAAATCATCTTTATCTTGAGCAACTAAAAACTTGTCAGTTTTTCCAAAATCTGTATGATTGATAAGTTTATCAACAAATATAGGTTTTAAATTGTGAAACCTTTTTAATTTATTTAAATCTGCATCAAACCCTAAATAACTATAAACATCAAGAAACTCAGTTAAGTATAAACTTGAAATCTTTAGTTTTGAAAAGTATCTATCTTTATGACTGAATGTTGTTTCAAAAATAGAATGTTCAATTAAGTTGTTTATTGAATATTCTTTTGTGTTAAAATTAAAATTTATAGGATAAATATCATCAAGAAGTTTTTGGTTAGAACATATAATAGTATCATTTTCTTCTAGATCATCAACTAGTTTAAAAAATTCTGATAAATCATCAGGAATAATTTTAATATTTGTGTGAACAGTTGGCTTTCTTAAGATATTAAATAGTTCATATGAAACATCATTACAATAAAAGGCAGTTAATCTTATATTTGATAATAAATATCTAGCAAGTCTAATAATAGTTTCATTAATACTTTCTACATAAACCCATGCAATTTCATTATCCGTGATAGTGTCAATTTTTCTATTAATAACTAAGGCAAATGCCCCATTATCAATTGCAAGTTGAATATCACTTTCATCTTGAACAATAAACAAATCACCTTCTTTTATTTTCTTAGGGTTTGTTTTAATAGAATATATAAAAGAGATAGATGGATGATTTAATAATCTTCCATCTATAATATCTAAGATTGATGTTATTTGCACTAGCTTATTTTAGTACCTGATTTTTTAGGAGCTTCTGGTCTAATTAATGATAAACCATTTTCATCTTTTGCTGCCATAAGCATACCTTCACTTAACATCCCCATTAGTTTAGCAGGTTTAAGATTTGCTACAACACAAGCTTGTGTCCCAACTAAATCAGCTGCATTATAAAATTCTTTAATTCCTGCAAGTATTTGTCTATTTTTTGCTTCACCAACATCTACTTGAAGTTTTAATAGCTTTTTTGATTTTGGAACTTCTTCTGCTTCTACAATTGTCCCAATTTTTAATGTTGTTTCAAAGAATTTATCTATAGTAATTAAGTTATCTGGTTCTTCTTCATTTACGTTTTTAGATTCTGTTTTTTTCTCTGCTTCAGCTTTTGATACTTCTGTTGGTTTAGCTTGTTCTAATAAAATTTCTTCAATTCTTGGGAATAATTGCTCAACTTTAGTTATAGTTGTATCAGCTAATAATTCTTTATTCTTTAAAATTTTATTGTAACTATCTGTATTTATTTCTAAGCCAATAGATTGAGCAATTTTTCCTATTTTTTCAGGCATAACTGAATCTAATAATAAAGAAACTCTTGCCATAATATTAGTGATAAGTGCAACTAAAGCCATTGCTTCATCTTCTTTACGATCTTTCATTTTAGCCCATGGTTCGTAATCACCAATTGCTTTATTTGCAATTGTTAATACTTTCCAAATATCTTCTAGATATCTATTTATTTGCATATTGTAAAGATATTCTTCAATATTTTCTAAAATAGCTTCTACTTCATCAAGCTCTTTTCTATGGAATTTTTCCACATCTTTAGAAGTAACTTTAAAGTCAAAATATTTTCCAGACATACCAGATATTCTATTTAATAAGTTCCCTAAATCATTTCCTAAGTCAGAGTTGATTCTATCCATTAAAGCTTTTTGTGAAAAATCTCCATCTTGTCCAAAAGGAACTTCTCTAAGCATAAAGTATCTAAATGCATCTAAACCATAAGCGTCTGCAATCTCTTTAGGATTTACAACATTCCCTTTTGATTTAGACATTTTTTCACCATCTCTAGTCCACCAACCATGTGCAGCAATATGCTTTGGTAAAGGTAAATCTAAAGACATTAAAAATGCTGGCCAATAAATAGAATGGAATCTTAATATATCTTTACCAACAAGATGAGATGTAGCTGGCCAGAAATCCATGTTTTCTTCATCTTTTCCATAACCTAAAGCAGTAATATAGTTCATTAAAGCATCAAGCCATACATACATAACATGTTTTGGTTCATTCATAGACTCTGGAAGTTTAACACCCCAATCAAATGATGTTCTCGAAATAGATAAATCTCTTAATCCACCTTTAACAAAGTTTACAATTTCATTCTTTTTAGATCTTGGTAATATACAGTCTTCATTTTCTTCATACCATTTAATAAGTTTATCTTCATATGCAGATAATTTAAAAAAGTAACTCTCTTCTTTTACAATATTTGTAGGTTTACCACAATCAGGACAAAATTGCTCATCAATTAATTGTTTTTCAGTAAAAAATGTCTCACATGATACACAATAGTAACCTTCATAATCACCCTTATAAATATCACCTTTATCAAACATAGTTTGAAATGCTTTTTGTACACCTAATTTATGTTCATCATCAGTAGTTCTAATAAACTTATCATAAGTAATATCAAAATCATCCCATAAAGTTCTAAATTTACCAGAGACTTCATCTGCATATTCTTGAGCTGTTCTTCCTCTTTGTTCTGCACTTTGAGCAATCTTTTGTCCATGCTCATCTGTACCAGTTAAGAAAAATGTTTTAGATCCAGTTAATCTAGAATATCTAGCTAGCATATCTGCTATGATTGTTGTATATGCATGACCAATATGAGCCACATCATTTACATAATAAATTGGTGTTGTTATATAAACATTTTTACAAGTTTGTTCCATCTTTTACCTCTATAATAATTAATTAAAATTCAAATCCACCGCCAGAGCCTTTGTTCATCGACTCATAGACAGCTATTACATATTTTTTTCTAAGTTCACAATCAAAAAACTTTTCACAAGGATTACATGAATCTAGTGAAAATGACTCTTGACATTTTTTTAGTTCTTCAAGCTTTGTATCAAGCTTTATATCCCATTCAGTCTGGTTTTGATTATCTTGCATTTTTCTTATAAACTTCTAATACTCTACTTATTTCTTCATTTGAACCAAAGAAACATGGAGTAGTATCATGAATATGAGTTGTTTCTACTTCTAAAACTCTTTGTAGACCATCAACTGCTCCACCATTAGCAAACTCATAAGTTAAAGCAAAAGGGAAAACTTCAAATAATTGTCTTAATTTTCCTTTTGGTCTATCTGTAGTTCCAGGATAAGAGAATAAACCTCCTCCTTTTAAAAGGATTTGATGTAGGTCTGGCACCATCCCACCAGAGTATCTTAGTCTATATCCATCATTAAAGATATCATCAATCATAGCTTTATGATAAGGTGCCCAGCAGTTCTGAGTTGAACCAGGTGCATTAAGTTTACCTTTTTCATTTAGTTTTATATCTTGAATATATTTAAATTCACCAGCTAATAGTCTATACATTTTTACGCACTTATCAAGAGCTACAACCATTTCAACTCTAGGTCCAAATACTACATATACAGCCCCAATAATATTTTTGGCATTAAATTCATTTTTGTAAATACCATAAATAGAACCTACTGATAAGTTTACATCAACTAGTGATGAACCATCTAAAGGATCATAAGCAATTAAATACTCACCATCATCATGTAAGTTAACAATAGCCTCTTGTTCTTCACTTACAATTACTTTAATTGAAGGTATTTTAGCAAATATCTCCTCAATGATTTCATCACTTGCAATATCCAATTTTAATTGTGTATCACCAGTAGAATTTTCATTTTCACTTTTACCAGTATCACCAGTTTCTATTAAGTTTTTAATCTTAATACTAGCATCTTCTATGGCATTAATAATATCTTTCATTAAACTCTCTTTGCATTTTTTTCAATCCATGAAATTACTTCTTCTGGATTATTTAAATCTAATTTGTCAATATCAGATGGTATTTCACTACTATCAATTGTTTCATCATGCGCTATGGCATCTGTAACAGGATAATACGTTTTATCTAACCTATTTCTAAATATTGAAATTCTTGGTAAAGGTAAAGTTTTAAGTCCTTCAACAAGAAGATAATCAAAATCACCAAATAATTCAATCATCTCATCAATAGTAGAAGTCTCTTGTTTAAATAAAGTAGTTCTTGTAGGACTAACTACAGCAACATCTGCTCCTGTTTGAGTGAACTTATCACTATCTTTACCTGGTTTATCAAATCTTGCTTTATCTTTAGGATCATGCTTGATTATACAAACCTTATGTCCATTATCTTGTAATATATTAGATACTTTAGCTACAAGTGTAGTTTTACCACTATTTGAAGGCCCACTAAAAGCAATTGCTAGTTTTTTATATTTCTTATTCATAGCGCAGATTTTATCCAAAAGATAGTTAAAGAAAGTTTAGTGTAAAATGCCAAATTATTATCACTTAGGAACAATTTATGAATAAATTTTATTTACTATCCGCATCAGCACTTTTTATTTTATTTACTGGCTGTGGACCAAAAAACAGTGCATTAAATTATTTTCAAGAAGATCCACTAAGTGCAAATGCTATTCAATATACTAAAAAAAGAGACTTAAACTATCAAAATGAAACTAAAGCTATACTATTTACTACATATTTAAATAAAATTGATAAAAAATATCAAACAGATAAACTTAATAGTTTTATTGTCGGTATCCATTTAGTTAATGTAGATAATCATGATTTGATTAAAAATGGCTATAAACTCTTCCTAAATAATAAAAAATATACAAATATTATCAAACTTGACAATGATTCAAATTTAGTTAAAAGTATACCTTTAAAAAATAGCTGGGCAGATTATTATCTTGTTCATTTTAAAAAAGAAAAAAATGTTAAATCTTTAAATTTTAAACTTACTCATTCAACATTTGGTCAGATTCTACTTGATTTTCAAAAATAGAAGATAAGGTTATATTCTTATCTTTATTTAATTTATTATAAAAATAGTAATAATAAAGAACAAAATCTTTTAAATATTCCTTATTTTCGTTAACCATATATTCAAAGTTTAATAAAGTTTTATATAAATCATTATTAATAATTAAATCATTTTTTGATTTGCTATTTAACAATTCAACACTACCTTCATATGCAAGGTACAGATATATTGGATTTTTATATAAATTTTCTAAATTACTAAAATGTATATTTGCATATTTAATACTATTTTCAATATTAAATTGGTTTGAAGGGATATATTCTTCATTTAAACTTGAAGAAATAGTTTTAATAAATGATGTACGTAATTGCATAATACCAATTTCAAAATTTTCAGAAATTTTATTTGCATTAAAGTCTGATTTCATTTTACTAGTGGCATAAAGTAGGGCAATTCTTGAAACTTCGTAATCATTTGCAAGTAAATCAAAAGCTTCTAATGTTTCTAGAAAATTGTAATCTAATAAAGGTTTATTTAGAATTTCATTAGCTAAGGTAGAATAAAAATTTAAATTAGAGCTAGCTGATAAAGTTTCTAAAATATTTTCATCTTTAGTAATATAATATTTCCAAAAAAGGTATTTGTCTATTATCTTTTTATTTTCTACTTTTGAAATAGCATTTTCTAAATATTTATATGAGTCATTTAGATCATTTACATTTAATGAATTTAAAGCTAATAAAAAAGAAGAATTATGACTCAGCTCTGAATCATCTACTTTTAGTAAAGAATTATGAACTTTGGTTAGTTTTGGGTTTGTCAAAGAAATAGATATAAATTTGTCAAACTTTTTTTTATCAACAAATATTTTAGAAAATGTTCTTTTTGGTAGTTTATAATTAAAATATTTAGTTCTAAAGTTAGTATCAACATTTAAATATATATTATAGAACTCTTCTTTTTTTGATGTAATAAGTCTTGTAAAAGGAATTGAAGCAGATATAACTTTTAATTTTTTAGCAAAAATAGGATATTTTTCTCTTGTCTTTTGTATGATTAAATCAATATCGATAGTTGATAAAGTTGTTGCTTCTTCTAAAGATAAACCAGTTACTATACAATCAGCATAAGAATCTATTAAATATCTTGTATCCATATTCATACATTGTGCAACTGCAAGTGTTTCGTCATGTCTAAAACTTTTTGCAAAGTTAAAAAACATTTCATTATTTAAATTATTGACTAAAGCTAAAACATTTAGTGATTCTTCTTTAGAGATATCTTGTTGAAAGTATTCGTTAATATAAAAATCTCTTTTTATACCTTTTTCTAAAGTTAAAAGCCAATCAAAACTAAGCTTTTCTTGGCTTTCTTTTACTTCTTTATTTATTTCTTCTGCATTCAAAAAAAGAACAAAAGCTAATAGAAATATAAAATACTTCATAAAAATTTACATTCCTATAAATAATCTTCCTAAAAATGTTTCAAGGAAAATTAAAGTGAATATAATAATTAAAGGTGCTAAGTCTATTCCTCCAAATACTGTAGGTATAAATCTTCTAACAAGTGCATATGCAGGTTCTGTTAACCTATGTAGCATTTGAACAATAGGATTATAAGGATCAGGCTTTACCCAAGATAATAAAGCAGAAATAATAATCACCCATTTATATAATGAAACAACTGCTAAAATAACAGTAAATATAGAACCTAAAAATGCATCTATCATTTTACAATCTCCCCAAGATAATTTTTGATTAATGGATAAATATCAGTAATATCAGGACCATCATTTCGTCCTGTTAAGATATAGTTTAATGGTTTTGAAAAAGATTTTTCATTTAAACCTGTTTTTTCACTAAGGTATTTTTTAAGATCCTCTAATTTATCAAAGAATGGTGCATCTTGCATACAAAGTTTAACTTCAACAAACTCATCTTCAAAACCTACACAAGTTGATTTAGGTGCAAATATAGCTTCAATTTTAGCTTTCATCTCTTTTATAGTAGAGACTTCGTCTAAAAATAGTTTTCCAAGTTTTCCAATATCAGTATCTGCAAAACCTAAAATTTTTGATAGTCTCATATCTTCTAGTATAGATAAATGTTTTTTATTTATAGATTTTAATTCTTCAATATCAAACTCTACATTTTCATTAGAAATATTTTTAATATCAAACCATTCAATAGCTTCTTCAAGAGTAAAAATTTCATTTGGAGTTTTATTTCCAAGTAATACTAAATAGTTTGCAATAGCACTTGGTAAATAACCTTCATCAATAAGATACTTTACTGGATTTTCTTTTTCATTTGAAATATTTGGCAAATGGATATAATCAATACTTTTACTATAATTTAGAGTATTACGTATATGAATTTGCTTAGCTGTATTTGATATATGTCTTTCATCTCTAATAATAGTAGAAATATCATAAAGCATATCATCAACTGCACATGCATAATTATATGTTGGTGTTTTGTCATGATTTAAAATAATAAATGAATCAATATCTATAGGAGAATAATCTAAATCGCCTCTTAATACATCTGTAAATTTAATATTTTCAAATGGCTTTTGCATTCTAACTGTAAATGGAGCATTTACATTTAAAACTGTCTCATCTGATAATGTTTCACAAAAACCATCGTATCTAAAAGATGTACCTTCTTTTTGTGCTTTGTCTTCTAGTTCTGCAAGTTTTTCATCTCCACAAAAACATGAAAATGCTCTTTTTTTTGACATAATTTGCATTGCTAGTTTTTGATGATATTTTAAATTTTCACTTTGGTAAACAGCATGAGAATATTCTATAGAAAAAAGAGATAATATCTCTAAAATCTCTTTATCTTTACCTTCTATATTTTTTTCTTTATCAGTATCATCTATTCTTATTAGAAGTTGTTCATCTAATTGTTTAGATAATATATAATTGAAAATGGCAACTCTTAAGTTGCCAATATGCATATCTTCTATTGGACTTGTTGCAAATCTTAACAAACTACTTCCTTACTATTGAAAATGATAATTTTTTAATCTCTTTATGAGATTTTATATAGTTATTTAAATCTTCTAATTTAAGACTCTCTATTTTTTCTAATTCTTTTTTAGAATGATTTTGTTCTAAGCCTCTATAATATTGAGTAAATGCTCTATTTAAACGTTGAGATAGTGTTTCTGTTCTTAAAGGTTCACTTCCTAGTAGGAAATTTTTAGCAGATTTCAACTCTTCTTTAGTAACACCTTTTTTAACAAAGTCATCAATTATTGAAATAACCAATTTTTTTGCTTCATCCGCAGTTTCTAATTTAGTTTGTAAATAACCTGTAAAATATGAATGAGACTTATTTTGAGATACATAACCATATGCAGAATAAGCTAATCCTCTTTTAACTCTAATTTCTTCCATAAGTCTAGACCCAAAACCACTTCCTCCAAGTATAAAAGAAGCTACTTTTGCCATATATGAATCTTTATCACTAACTTTTACATCAAAAGGACTACCAAAATAAACATAAGCTTGTTGTGTTTCTTTTAAAATAGTATCTGTTTTTGAATTACTATTAACTATAATACTTTTTAATTCATTTTTGTTTTTTGCATTAAGTATTTTTATTAGCTTTTTTACTTTTGGTATTAATTCATCATATTCAAAATCTCCACCTGCAACAATAATTAAATTATTTAGATCAAGTGCTGAGTTTAAAAACTTTTTTATATCATTTATTTTTAACTTAGATATTGATTCAATTGAGCCTGAAGATGGTTTTTCTAATGCTGTATCTTTAAAAATAAGTTTTTTTAAATTCTTACTAGCAATATAATCAAAATCGTTTTCTTTTCTTTTTAAAGAACCACTTTGTATAGTTTTTATTTTATCTAAAGTCTTTTCATCATAATTAGGGTCTTCTAATAACTCTTTTAAAAGATCTAAACCTTTTTCATGAACATCTTTAATAGAAGAAAGTTCTATAACAAAAGTTTCAAAACCAGTGCTTGTATGCAATGATATAGCAGAGTTTTCTAATTTTTGTGCAAACTTAGTAGAACCTAACTTTTTAGTTCCTTCATTTAAAAGTTTTGCTGAAATTGAAGCAGCTCCACTTTTCCCGTTATCTTGTATATAACCTGAGTTTTTAAAGATTAATTGTAAATTTAAAATAGGTAAATTTGTATCTTTTTCAAAAACTACAGGAATTTTTACACCATTTATTTCTTCATGCTTTATTGAAGCAGCCATTAAAATTCCTTGTAAACATAATAATATTAATATTGA
>Ga0193963_1001735_pt1 | contig 10629 bp, 8 predicted proteins | sample FB_6_MG_FD_140359 | JGI IMG/M metagenome (GOLD analysis project Ga0193963, IMG submission 140359) | Microbial mat bacterial communities from the Broadkill River, Lewes, Delaware, United States - FB_6_MG | ecosystem: Environmental > Aquatic > Freshwater > River > Microbial mats | place: USA...
ACCAGTTAAAGATAAAGATGGAACTTATAGATTACCACACCACATTAATCCAACTACTGGTGAGTATAAATAGTCAATGGTAAAAATTGCTATTGACGCAATGGGCGGGGACTTTGGTCCTGAGCCAATTGTTAAGGGTTGTATTCAAGCACTTAAGAAAAAATCATTTACACCTATTTTAGTAGGAAAAAAATCAGAAATTTTACCTCTGTTACCAAAGAGTTATAGAGATAAGATTTTAATTGTAGAAGCAGATGATGTAATCTCTATGAGTGATGCTGCAACTGATGCTGTAAAGCGCAAAGATAGCACAATATACAAGGCTGTAGATTTAGTAAAAAATGGCGAGGCTGATGGTGTGGTTTCTGCGGGACATAGTGGAGCTACAATGACTCTAGCTACTTTAAGACTTGGACGCCTTAAAGGTGTTTCTCGTCCAGCACTTGTAACATTAATGCCAACAAAAAATACAGGAAGACGTACTGTAATGTTAGATGTTGGTGCTAATGTTGATTCAAAACCTGAACACTTAGTTGAGTTTGCCGTAATGGGTGGATGTTATGCTGAAGATGTATTAGGTATTAAAGAACCTAGTATTGGTCTTTTAGCAAATGGTGAAGAAAAATCAAAAGGTAATGAAGTAACGAAAGCTGCTTTTAAATTACTTGAAGGCTATAAAGGCTTTAAAGGGAATGTTGAAGGTGGAGATATCTTCAATGGTTCTTGTGATGTAATTACATGTGATGGTTTTATCGGTAACTTAGTTTTAAAAACGAGTGAAGGTGTAGCTTCTACTATTAGTGGATTGATTAAAGATTATATTAGAAAGTCACCTATTGCAATTACTGGTGCTCTTTTGATGAGAAAAGTTTTTAAACTTCTTAAAAAAGAGATAGATTATGCTGAAGTCGGTGGTGCACCACTTATTGGTATTAAAGGTTGTGCAATTGTAAGTCATGGAAAGTCTAATGCTAAAGCAATTGAAAATGCAATATATCAAGCTATATCTTATGTTGATACTGGCGTTAATAAACATATAATTGAAAGACTAGAGACCTTAAAACAAAAGGATGCTTAATGGCTTATGCAGCTTTTAGATCTATAGGGGCTTATGCACCTGAAAAGATTTTATCTAATGAAGACCTATCTAAAATGGTAGACACTTCTGATGAATGGATTACAAAGAGAACAGGTATTAAAGAACGTCATATCGCAGCGGAAAATGAAACAACGAGCGATATGGGTGTTGAAGCTGCAAGACTTGCTATAGAACGTTCAGGAGTAAATAAAGATGAGATAGATATGGTAGTATGTGCTACTATCTCACCTGATTACTTCTGTATGCCATCAACTGCTACAACTATCTCAAATAAACTTGGTCTTGGTAATGTAACAGCATTTGACATATCTGCTGCTTGTACAGGTTTTGTATATATTTTATCAATTGCTAAAGCATTTATTGAATCTGGTATGAAAAAAAATGTTCTTATAATTGGTGCTGAAAAACTTTCTGCTATAACTGATTACACTGATAGAGGTACTTGTATACTATTTGGTGATGGTGCTGGGGCTGCAGTGATTTCTGCTACAGAGAACAAAGATGAAGCTATTATCGATATCCATACAGGTGCTGATGGTACTTATGCTGATTTGCTTATGACTCCAAATGGTGGTACTGGTTCTCCTCATGATTCACTTGAACAAGAAGCTGGAAGCTGTTTTATGCAGATGAAAGGGAATGAAACTTTCAAAGTTGCTGTACGTACTCTGACAAAAGATGTTGTAGAGATTTTAGAGCATAACAAAATAGATAGCTCAGAGGTAAAACACTTTGTGCCTCATCAAGCAAACTATAGAATTATTAAAGCTGTTGGTGATGCTTTAAAAATGAAAGAGGAGCAAGTTGTTCTTACTGTTGGAAAATACGGTAACACATCTGGTGCTTCTATCCCTATGGCTATCAATGATGTTTATGAAGAAGGGAAGTTAAAGTCTGGTGAATTGATGCTTCTAGATGCATTTGGTGGGGGATTAACTTGGGGTTCAGCTCTAGTCCCATTTTCACCACTAAAATAACACTTTTGTCCAACTTCTTCGTTGGACTTTAATTTTTCTTCGTTACATACTAAAGTATGCTCCTCTTAAAAAAGAAACTCCGCCTTGAATTTAAACAAAATTGAGAATTTTAGTGATGAAAATTATCTTCTCTAAGATTTTATTTACTAGTTAGAGATATTGTTCTATATCTACTTCATCAATCTGTTCAGGTTTTAAATACTTTTTGGCATAAGATTTATAGATATCAGTTTGCAAAAATAGTTTAAATAGGTCTTCATCAAGGTGTTGGTCTTTAACCATAAAGCTCATGATTTTAATAGATTCTGAGAGTGTTTTTGCTTTTTTGTAAGGTCTGTCAGATGCCGTTAATGCCTCAAATACATCTGCAATAGCCATTATTCTAGCAGGAATTGATAATTCATTTTTGTTTAATTTTCTAGGATAACCTGTACCGATTAATGTTTCATGGTGTGTACCAGCATACTCAGGTACTTTTTTCATATGACTTGGAAATGGAATCTTTTCAAGCATTTTGATTGTTTGGATAATATGTTCGTTGATTTTATAGCGCTCTTCATAGCTAAGGGTACCTTTTTCAATACATAAGTTATAAACTTCACCATAATTATATAAGTGCTCTGGAACCTCTTCTTTAAAGCCATCTCTCTCATAGTTTTCATAATCAAAGTTTTCACGTTGAATAATATGCTGTTTTTTATCACTTAAAAGTTTTTCAGCAACTGGAAGTTCTTGTTTTAGTTGCTTATCGTATCGTAGTAATTCAACTTCGCCAAGCCCAAGAGTGTCATCAAAATGTCTTTTCCACTCTTGATTTGCAATCTCTTTTACGCGATTTTGTTTATCTTCGCTCATATACTCGCCACCAATATTAACACTTGCGATAAACTCAAAGTCATCTAATAGTTTTTTCTGAGCTTTATTAAGTGTCTCTAGAGCAGTATCTATGTTTTCATTATTAAGTCTTGACTCAAGATAATTAATTTGTGCATCTCTCCACAGCACTTCAAACCTTGTACGTACTTCATGAATTCTATCGTTAATTGTCTCTAACTTTGTGGATTTATCTACAACATATTCTGGGGTAGTAACCTTACCACAATCATGTAACCAAGCCCCAATCTCAAACTCTCGTAGTTCATCTTCACTCTCAAGTTTAAACTCTTTAAATTGAGCTATATTGCTATCGCTAGCCTCTTTTACCAATAGTTGAGCTATCTCAGGAACACGGTGACAATGTCCTCCTGTATAAGGTGATTTCGCATCGATTGCTTCAGCTATAAGTTTTACAATTGATTCAAGCAATTCCTCTTGAGCATCTTGGTATTCATCTATGCTTGTTGACATATTTACTAGTGATGTTGAGAGCTCTTCAAATTCTATTATATGTGTATTAATACCTTTAACCTTATGAAATTCACGGTTTTTTATCTTTTCATTCTCTTGTATCAACTCTTTTATTGGTTGAACAATAAGGTTAGTAGAAAATAGTATTAGTGGTACAGAAAGAATCAAAATAATAATTGATAAGATAAATAAGTATTGCAAGCTTTCATTGTAGGGTGCTAATAATATATCAGAATTGAGTTTAACGCCAAGGTATAGATTATAATTAGATAACTGTGTATAAATAGAAAGGTAGTTAATATCTTTCTCTGTATATTTTATAATTTTAGAATCTTTATTTGTTTTAAGTGCATCTAATAAACTTTTATCAATTGTTTTACTTGCATTACTGATATTATCATCTATTTTGAGTTTGTAGTCAGAGGAAGCTACTTTTGTACCACTTATATCAAATAAGAACACCTCTGAAGTTTTGTCAAATTTTTGCATTGACAATATTTGATTTAATTTAATAGTAGTATAGTCTATAGCTAAAACTGTCCCTTTTTTATTAAGTTCATATGCATAGGTAATACCCATAATATTTGGATGTAGAAACATATAAGGTAAAGTATGTATAGGCTCATCTGATTTAATAGCTTCTAAATACCAAGGTCTTTTTGTAGGGTTAAACTCTTTTGTTTTAGTGATGAGTTTAATTTTTTCAAGATTTGTATCTAAAAAAGTATATTGAATTTCATTCTTTATACTTATAATAACAATCCATTTTGCATTTTTTGGAGCATGTAAGGCATTTAAGGATGGGGAAGCCTTGATATTAACAAGTTTATAAAAATTACCATTTTCTTGAGTAAAATATATTGAACTTATACCATCGTTTATTCTTAAAATTTGAGTTAAATCATGTAAAGCTGGATGCTTATAATCATAGCTAATTATAGTATTTAGATTTTTATTGTTGTTGTTTGCTTGTAAGATATTATTGATTCTTTTGTAATGTTCATATTTGTAGTCAACTACATCTTGAGTAATTGATTGAAACATTTTATCGGTAGAATCAGTAGCTAGTTTAGTATTAAAATAGTATTGTGCAAATAAAAGTGAAGAGGTTATTATCGCAACTATTAAAAGAAAAACAGTTAATACATTCGTTTTAATACTAAATTTCATACTATTTTAATTATGTTTAGTTGTTAAAGCGTGAAATACTCTTTTATGAAACTCAGCCTCTGAGGGTAGCTTATGAGAGCCTTCTCTAAGTTTCTCTCCCCACATAGGGTTTGGATAGAAACTATCATCTTCAAATCTTGCCATAATATGAATATGAACACGTGGCAGAACATTTGCAAATGAAGCCATATTTATTTTTTTAGGGTTGTAATAGTGTCTCATCTCATACTCTATTAAATCATATGTTTCCCATAGTTTAAGACGTAAAGTTTTTGGTACATCTCCTATCTCTTTGTAGGGCTCTTTTGTAAAGACTTTAAGCCAAGGGATTTCACTATCTTCTTTCTCAACATATATTTCATGGTCTTCAAATATTATTAAATGCTGCATATTAGCCTCTTTTTTTAAATATTATAACAGAAAAATTTGTTTGTAGGGATGAAAGATTGATGAATATATGAAGAAAATCCTCGGAAGGTTCCGAGAATTAAGATGAATATTTATTTATAGTTAGGGGTGAGGGAGAGATTAGTCTCTATTTCCTCTGTAGCCGCCACTGCTTCTACCACCTGAACGATTTCTATCACGTCCACCACCACCGCCTGAACGATTTCTGTTTCCACGGTAACCACCACCGCCACCGCTTCTACCACGTCCACGACCACGAGAGTTTCCACCACCACGTTTAGCAGCACGTTCAAGGATTGCATCAAGTCTATCAGCTGGAATACCAATACTATTAGGCCCTTTAATATCTTGCTGGTCTAGTAGCATTGAAATAAGCTTATACGCCATTTGCTCTTCATCGATATCTTCACGAAGTTTGTCTAAAACCTTATGTGCTTCATCGTAAATTTTATGATCTTCAATCTTTTTAACTAGTGTATCAACTGTTGATTCTCTTAAATCATTCTTGCTTGGAACAAAAGCATGAGCCATTGATGTTCCAACTTTTTGTTTGATTTTTTGAAGCTCTTTAAACTCTAGTGGCGTTAAAAGAGTAATTGCTTTACCTTTTGTTCCAGCACGACCAGTTCTACCGATACGGTGTACATAAGATTCAGGGTCAAAAGGGATATGATAGTTAAATACATGAGATATATTGTTAACATGGATACCACGAGCGGCAACATCAGTTGCAACTAGAACTTTAACTGAATTAGATTTAAAACCTTTAATTACAGTTTCACGTTGACGTTGTTCCATATCTCCATGAAGACCATTAGCTAAATAACCAGCATTTGAAAGTACATTACTTAATCTATCAACTTCAGATTTTGTTCTACAAAATACTACTGATTTAAGAGTAGTTTCTGAATCCATAAGACGAATGATTGCATCATCTCTTTCAGACTCTTCAATTACATAGTATAGTTGTTCAATATCTGTATTTGTTGTCTCACCCTTAGTGATAGAGATAAACTCAGGGTTTTCTAAAATTCTACTTGCAAGAGTTTTGATTGGCTGAGGCATAGTAGCTGAGAAAAGTAGTGTTTGACGGTTTGTTGGTAAAAAAGAAAAGATTTCATTGATATCATCTAAGAATCCCATGTCAAGCATCTCATCAGCTTCATCTAGTACAACTATAGCTGGAGAGAAATTATTTAACATATCTTTTTTTAGAATATCTAAAAGACGACCTGGAGTAGCAATAACAATATTTGCTCCTCTTTCAATAAGGTCTAATTGGCGTTTATATGAACTACCACCATAAACAGTTACAGTTCTTACACCTAAGTTTCTACCATATTTAAATAGCTCGTCTGAAACTTGCGTAGCAAGTTCACGAGTTGGAGTGATAACTAAAACCTGAACACCGGCGTTTAGTTTCATTTTTGAGATAGCTGGAAGTCCAAAAGCAGCTGTTTTACCAGTTCCTGTATGTGCTTGAGCAACCATGTCGCGACCTGCGAGTACAAATGGTATAGCTTGAGCTTGAATAGGACTTGGATTTGTAAAACCAGCATATTTCACTGCCTGAAGTACCTCTTTTTTTAGGTTTAAATCATCAAATGAAATAGTGTCTTGTTTTTGTAAATCTTCTTGAGTTTCGTTTTGTGCATTTTCTTGCATCATTATCCTTTAATTTAAGGAGATGATACAAGCTTAGCAATGGCTAAAGCACCTTCTCCTAGAAATGTAAAGCGAATTATATCTAAATATACTTCAATAAAGATTGAAACTAATTATATTGTTAATTATAAAAGTTTATATGTGTCATTTTTTTGCATATAAACTAGTGATTTAGGGGGTGTGGTACACAATAGAGACTAGTTATATAGGTTTTTTCTAGAGATATTCCTGCCATGTTTTTAACATTTCCATCTATTAGGAGAGTGTAATTTTGGTTAAGTCGTAGAGTCTTAATAGGGAGGATTTTTAAATTTTCATCTTGTACATTTAGTTCTATTTCTACATCTGAATTTGTAAGCGGATCATGAAGAGTTACTTTAAGTGTAGAGAAACTATCTGGGTTCATTGGGGATGAGAATTTTACTGTTATATCTCTATTTTGATAAATTTTTTTTGATGGAAGTACTTTTTCAACTCTTACAAGTTCCTGAGGTTTTTCTCTTACATTTGCAATATCTTTTGCAAGACCCTTTTCCTCGTCACAGGCACTTATAAAAAGTAAAAAGAGTGAGAAGATTAACGAAGTAGTCAATATGTTTTTCTTCAAAGTATCCATACCTTTTTTAAAGTATTATAATATTTACTTACTTAAACTTTTTATTGTGTATAATAATTATAAATTATACTCTTTGGGGACCCAATTGTCATTTCATCTTGATTTATATATGTTACTTGCTATAGCAGGATTCATACTTTTTTTGATTGTTTTATATCTTTATTTACAAGAAAAAGAGATGAGAGGAGTAGAGCGTGAGAGTAAAGAGTTCTCTGAAGCTAAAGTTGAAGAGTTAGAAACAGAACTTCAAGCACATATTTTAAATTATACAATTCTTAATACCCGCTATGAGGAAGAGATAAAAGCATCTAGTGAAAAGCTATCGGTACTACAAGATGCAAAGGATGAACTCTCAAAAGAGTTCAAGCTTCTAGCAAATAAAATCTTTGAAGATAAGTCAAAAGATTTTTCCCGTACACACACAGAACAATTTGAAAATCTATTAAAACCTTTTAGAGAACAGATAAGTAATTTCTCAGTACAATCTAGAGAACAGTTTAATACAGAAGTCAAAGACAGACACCTCTTAAAAGATGAACTCTTACGTCTCAAAGAGATGAATCAGCAGTTATCTCAAGATGCTATAAATCTAGCTAATGCCTTAAAGGGTGAAAATAAAACACAGGGAAACTGGGGAGAGATAGTTTTAGAGAGAATACTTGAAGAATCAGGTTTGCGTAAAGGGGTAGAGTATGACACCCAAACAAGCTATCTTTCTAATGAGGGGAAAACTTATCGTCCAGATGTAGTTATACATATGCCACAAGAGCGTGATATCGTGATTGATTCTAAAGTGTCATTAATAGCGTATGAGAAGTATATGAGTGCAGAGGATGAGACCTTAAAAAAAGCGGCGTTAAAAGAACACTTGTTAAGTATCTCCCAGCATATAAAAGATTTGAGTTCTAAAGAGTATGAGAAACTAGAAGGGGTTAATACCCTTGATTATGTTTTACTTTTTATGCCAATTGAGGGTTCATTTTTACTTGCACTCAGTGAGGATGGAGAATTTTTCAAACGTGCATATGAAAATAATATTCTTGTAGTTTCCCCCTCTACACTTTTAGTGACATTAAGGACTATAGAACATATATGGAGAACTCAAAAACAAAATGATAATGCTCAAAAAATAGCTTTGGAAGCTGAAGCGATGTATGATAAGTTAGTTGGTTTTGTAGATGAGATGAAAAATGTTGGTAGTAGTATTCAAAAAGCACAAGATGCACATGAGATGGCGATGAAGAGATTAAGTTCTGGTAGAGGAAATATTATAAAAAGAGCCCAAAATATGAAAACCTTAGGGCTTAAACCAAAAAAAGAACTAGATATAAAAAGTGAGGAATTGATATGAATATGCAAAAAATCATACCCTATTTGATAGTAGTGGTTCCCTTAGTCCTAGTGCTAACAGCTAGTTTTTTTATAACTACATTTTATCTTGAAAAAGTGACAACATATTTTAATTCTGTAAAAGAGCAGTCTGTAAAAGAACATATTGAAAACCAGAAGATTAAAAGTGAGATGTGGACACAGCAGTTGTATCTGCTTTTTGACTATAAATACAATAGAATAGAAGAGAGTATAGAAAGTGAGCTTAGAGACAGAGTAGACATAGCTTATAAAACTGCACGTTATATATATAAAAAGTATAAAAAGAGAAAATCGAAAAAAGAGATAAAAGCTCAAATTGTTGATGCCTTAAGTCATATGCGATATTCAGGAACTGAGCGTTATATTTTTATAACGGACTATCAAGGTAACTCTATTGTTTTAGGAAATCAAAACATTGATGAAAAAAATTTAAGTGCCTATTTGGATGCTGATGCTAGATCAATAGTATTAGAGGAGATTCAAAAAGTTCGTAGACGTGGAGAAGGGTTTATTCACTCAAGACATAGTGGCGATAATGAAAAGGAAATTATTTTTGTTAAAGACTTAGGTACATACGATTGGTTTATCGGTAGTGTGATGAAGGTGAAAGAAAAAGAAGATGAACTCAAAGTAAAACTTTTAGATATGGTTCGCAGTATACCTATGGAGGATTCTGATTTTATAAGTATATACGATACTCACAGAAATATTTTTACATCTAGAAAAAATGAGTCTGCTTTTACAAAAGAAGAGTTAACGACTATACAAAACTCTTTATCTAATTATGGGGGATTGCATAAGGATGTTTTAGAAGATCATTATTATCATAATAACTATTTCGAACCATTAGATTGGAACCTTATATTTGGTTTTGATATCTCAAATATGAGTGCAATGGCGTTAGCAAAACAAAAAGAAGTTGAGGTGATGCTAGAGGAAGAGTTTGAGTTTATAATAAAGTCATCTGCTGCAATTGTATTTTTTACAATGCTTCTCTCACTACTCCTCTCAAGACAGGTAAATAAAATCTTTAAGTCTTATCAAGAAGAGGTAGAGCAAAGAAGGAAAGCTTTAGAACAGTTAAACACTTCCCTAGAAAAAAGAGTACAACAAGAGATAGTGCAACACCGAAAAAAAGATAAGATGTTAATTCAGCAATCTAAAATGGCTGAGATGGGTGACATGTTAAATATGATAGCTCATCAATGGCGTCAACCATTAAATCAAGTCTCTTATATATTTATGAATATTGAATCTGCATATGAGCATAAAGAACTTACAGAAAACTATCTTGAAGAGAAACTACAACAGGCTAATGAACAGATAGCATTTATGTCAAATACTATAGATGACTTTAGGAATTACTTTAGACCACAAAAAGAGAAGCAGTTTGTTTTAGTAAGTGATGTAGTTCAATCAAGTGTTTCTTTGATGAAACAATCATTACAAGCTAACAATATTGAAGTAGAGACTATTTCAGAAGGGCGTGATCTAACTCATATATATAAAAACGAGTTCTTACAAGTACTTTTAAATCTAGTAAAAAATGCTAAAGATGTCTTAGTACAAAACTCTGTAGAAAATCCTAAAATAAAAATATCATCAAGTTGTTATAAAGATAAATTGATTGTTGAGGTTTCTGATAATGGTGGGGGTGTAGATGAAAGTTTACACGATAAGATTTTTGAACCTTACTTCTCTACGAAAAATAAAAAACATGGTACGGGACTAGGTTTATATATGTCTAAGATGATTATTGAAGAGCATTTAGATGGAAAGTTGAGTGTTTCAAACACCGATGAAGGTGCTTGTTTTAGAATAGAGCTTTAGTATTAAGAAGTAACTTGAAGAGTTCTCGTTTGAACATATCTGTTCACGATCTCTTCGATTCTACTTGCAACTAAAATCGCAACAACAAGTGTTGAGATAAAAGCATAAGTAGATGGAAAGTTTATAATATATGAAAGTGTATTAAA
>Ga0193963_1001738_pt1 | contig 10608 bp, 8 predicted proteins | sample FB_6_MG_FD_140359 | JGI IMG/M metagenome (GOLD analysis project Ga0193963, IMG submission 140359) | Microbial mat bacterial communities from the Broadkill River, Lewes, Delaware, United States - FB_6_MG | ecosystem: Environmental > Aquatic > Freshwater > River > Microbial mats | place: USA...
AAAAACAGAAAAATTCCACAAGCAAAAATAGAATTTTTTACACTAGACAAAGAAAAAGAAGTTTTACTCTGTATAAAAGATAATGCGGGTGGGATCAAACTTGATAATTTAAATCAAGTTTTTGAATATGGTTTCTCACAAAGAGATAATTCTGAAAACTCTACAGGTCTTGGACTTTATATAGCCAAACTTATTATTGATGAAAAGTTTTCTGGTCATATTGAGGTGAAAAATCAAAATGATGGAGCGGAGTTTAAACTTCTTTTGAAAAAATATACCCTCGAGAATGAATAGAGCTAATATTGTTTTTACCAATTTTCTTTCGTAACTTAGATACAAGTGTATTAATCGCTGACATACTTACATTTTCATTATTATAAACTATAGCTTCAATCTGTTCAAAACTCACAAGCTGATTATTGTGTTTAAAAAGGAGTTCAATCAAAGAGATCTCGTTTGGAGATAAGGATATGATATTGGAGTCTTTAATTAATGCTTTTCTTTTATAAGAGTATTTAACACCTTCAGCGATAGACTTATATACAGTACCTTTTTCATCTAACTCCTTAGCACATTGAACCAGTAAATTTTGCAGGTCACTATACCCTACTGGTTTAATCAAATAATTTGTTAGTTTTAAAGACACTAGCTTTAATAAAACATCAGATTCACTATATGCACTAATCACTACAATTGGTATGCTAGTGTCTATTTTTCTAAGTATTTCAATAAATGATGCTCCATCTAACAATGGCATTTTTATATCTGAAATAACTATACTTGGTTTATATGTGTTATAGAGTTGTAAAGCCTCATCACCGTCTGAAGCTTCATAAACACATTTTACATACATCTCTAAAGTTTTTTTGAAAATAGTACGAACTTTATCTTCATCATCCACTAATAATACAGTGGACTCTGTCAATATATCTCTAATCTTTATATCCATAAGTTGTATTATATTTTCTAATCCTTTCCAAAACCTTTCCAAGAAGACAAATATTAGAAATATATATATTATAAACTAGTTTTTAAAAGAAATTTTATCTAAGGGGAAACAAATGATTAAGATTATAAATAAGTCTATACTGTCCATAGCTTTACTCACTTCAGTATCAAACTTATATGCAGATCCAATTATTGAAAATACAAAAATAGCTTTATCAAAATTTAGCGATAGTGTTGTTGATGATTCAAGTAACGGAGCTATGAGTAATTCAAAATTATTCTTAAATGACAATGGAGATCCAGCTGTCACTTATAAAGATGCCAGTGTAGGTTATGCTAAAGTATACAACTCAGGAACTGACACTTGGGATAATGTTGCTGATAGTAGTTTCACAAAACCAAATGGTAGTACTACACTTGAGTATGACAGTAATGGTAATGCATATCTCATTACTTATAATTCAACTGATAAAATAATAGTCTTAAAAGAAACGGCAGGTAGTTGGGTACAGTATGGGTCACAACTATATGCCTCATACACTAACTACAATGATGCACTAGGTCTTGCCTTTGACAGTAGTGACACATTGTATGCTATTTACAGTGCGGGAACAAATGTTTATGTAAAAAAACATAATGGTAGTGACTGGGTACAAGTAGGTAGTCCTATAAGTATCAGTGGTACATATAATAAAGATGCAGAGATACAAATCGATTCTAGTAATAATATCTATGTTGCTATGGCAGATCAAAATAAGAAAGCTGCTGTGTACAAGTACAATACAGGAAGCTCAGATTGGGAAAGACTAGGAGATTTAATTGAAAACCTTTTTGCTGCCTATGGTAGTGCTGTTACAAATAATTTAAATAAGGCCTATGTTGCTTCAGGTGTTGATGGACTAAAAATATTTGATATCTCAACACCATCTTCACCAAATACCTTACCAAGTTATGATACTCCGGGTGATGCAAAGGCAGTTGTTCTCTCAACTGATGAGACAAAAGCGTATGTAGCAGATGGAACTAGTGGATTACACATTATTAATATAGCAGACCCTTTTAACCCTGTCTTACTTGGTACATATAACACTTCTGGAACTGCATCAGATTTAAAACTAAGTGGAAATAACATCTATATTGCAGATAAACAATACCTGACTATCGTAGATGTAGTTACAGACCCTACTAACCCTACTCTAGTTAGTAGATATTCTCTTACTCACTCTTATGCTGAAAATATTGCCTTAGCAGGTAATAGAGTGGTTCTTAGTCAGTCTCATGAGGGAATTGAGATTATTGATATATCTGATCCAGCTAATCCATCTACTCTTGCAACTAACGATACAGGAACAGCCTGGGCTGTTGAACTCTCTAGCGATGGTAACACTGCTTACGTAGTTGGACAAGATTCAAAACTACAGATTCTAAATATAACAACCCCTACTAGTATTACCTCTATAGGTGAATATAATGTTGGTTCATGGACATATGATATTAAAATCTCTGCTGATAGTAGTAAAGCGTATTTAGCAGCATATTCTAGTGGTCTAAAGATTATTGATATTACAAATCCTGCATCTCCAAACTTATTAGGTGAACTTGATACTGCTGGGGCTAAACATGTAGCACTGTTTAAAGAGGGACATGCTCAATCTCCTACCGCTTTTATCTCCGATCAGACTGGAGGGTTTAAAACTATAGATATCTCAACACCTATGACACCAGTATTAATAGGTACCTATGCAACTACAGGTGCCAAAGCAGAGACAATAGATTTAATTCTTGATAACAATGGTGTACCTTATATCGCATACTTAGTAGATGATGGTGACTCAAGTGCAGCAGATTTCAATTATCTTGCAGTAAAACAATGGATAAGTGGTCCTAACCAATGGATACAAGTTGGTAGTCGCGGTTTTGGAGTTAAAGCTAGAAATGCTGCTATCGCCTTTGATAGTAACAATGTTGCTTATGCTTATGTAGGAGAGAGTGGACGTACAAACTCTTATATTTATAAATTTTACCAAGCTAGTATACCAGAGGGCTATAAATGGCATGAAGTTTATGATAACAATAATGATGCTTCGATTTATGGGGTATTTGACAATACAAATATCATTAACGACTCTAGTGAAAAAACTTTATATGTTGCATCTACATATAAAGAACAATCTTCAGGCAACTATAAACTCAATGTTTATTCTCTCTTTAATAAAATTGAAATTACTATACCAGAAAACACTACTACAGTGATTGACCTTAATGCAACAGACATGGGTGCATTAACTTGGTCAAAGACTGGTGATGATTCTGCACTATTTACATTGGATTCTTCTACTGGTGAATTAAGTTTTACTTCTGCACCTGACTATGAAACCCCTCTTGATAATGGTGGGGACAATGTATATGACTTAAATGTGACAGTAAGCAATGGAACTGGAGGTACTGATACCGTAGTAGTTGTTGTAACAGTTGATGATTTAGATCCAGAACTTGCTCCAGAATTATCTACAGTTGTTGCACCAGGAAGTGCTGTAAACACAATAAAAGCTTCAACTACAATTGCTATGGGCAACACATTAGTATATGTTCCCTCACCATTTGATGTATCAACACCATCTGTAGGTGACAATCCCCCAGCAGTTACTTCTCCTTATGTAAGTGGAGATGATATACCTTTTGATCAAGATCCTACTGTATGGTATCTCTCCTTTTACGAATTAGGAAGTGATGGAAAAATTGTAAGCTTCTATAAACATAAAATACAAGCTGCAGACATTAAAACTACTACAACACCAACACCAACACCTACACCAACTCCAGAGCCTGAACCAGATGATACAGGTCTAGGAAACCAGAAAGTGGATTCAACAGCAGATGAAGAAGAAACAGGTATGGAACTTGATGGGCTTGAAGAGAGTGAGGAAAAAATAGTTCTTACACTCAATGATACTAATGGTTCAAAAATAGAGATAGAGATACCAAAGATTCAAGGTCAAACTATAAATACTGTGTATACAAACCAAGCAATAGAGTTTGAACTTGGTGAAGGGGTAGCTTCTTATAATAACAATGGTACTACTGAACACCTTATGAAAGTAGATGACAAATCTACAGTTGCAATCTCATATGAACCTGGAGCTACAGTAGCGTTTAGAGATGATGAGGGTGTACAAACAGCTCTATCACTTAAAGATGAAGCTGGAAATATCAAATCTGAAATCCTTGTTGTAGCTACTAAAGAGGGTTATTCTCAAAACTCTGTAAAAACTCCTGAAGGTCTAGAGAGTAAAGCAGATACTACAATCCTTGGGACACAAACAGTAATTAAAAAGGGTGGTGAAGTGGTAGTAGACACACCAGAGGTATTATCAAACCTAGGTAATCGTATAGAAACTACTACTACAATTGATGCTGATGGAAATGTACAAGTAAATGCTACAAAAACTTTACCTAGTGGAGAGATAGTTGATTTACCTTTATCTACAACGCTAGGCTATCCTGCGGGCAGTGAAGTTAATATTCAGGAAAAAGATGGTGCTGTTGTAGTTGAAGTTATAACTACATTAGGAACAGAAACGTTTATACTTAGAAGTAGGAGAAAATAATGAATACAAATAAACTTATCCCATCAATACTTATAGCAATAGTTCTAAGTATGTTGACAGCTTGCAGTAGTTCAAATGAGACTACTACAAAAGAAACTGTTAATTCTTATATCATTAATGAGGGAGAAAATAAAGATATTCCCATCGACTCACAAATTAAGTCTATCTCAACTCAGCAGGCTCAAGTAAAACTAACACGTGATGTTGAAGCAGATATTACAAATGTCTATGTTATCAGCGGGAGTGTTGAAGTAAGCGAATAAGTAAGTTTATTTTCATTACTCTATCCCTGATACTCTAAAATTTATATAACTTTAGAGTATCAGTCAATATAAAAACTTTTAAATACTCTTTACAAACACATAGCTCTTTTTCTCATACCCTTCATTTTCATAAAAACTATGTGCCGCTTCCCTCTCAAAACCAGACGATAGGACTATATTTTCACACATTCCCATTTTTGCATAATCTCTAAGGTATTCAAGCATCATTTTTCCATAACTTTTTGCCCTATGTTTTTTATCTGTTACTAAGTCATAAACATACAAGTGGCGTTTATGATAAAAATTTGTAGCAATTGCAACTCCAGCATAGGTAATCAGTTCTTCTCCCTCCATTATTCCTATCATTTTATACTCAATATGTCGCATATCATATATTAAATCTTCAAACTCTTTATAAGACAACTCTGTCCTTAATTGAGACAAAACTTCATATACTGTATCTAGTTCTTTTAAGTCTAACTCTCGAATTTGCATAGCTATCTCCAATTTGTAATATATTTTATACTAAATTTGTTACAATGAGTAGAATAATTATTTTAAGGAAGCAAAAGAATGGCGAAAAAGAATTATTATAATGTTGTCGTTGTGGGAGGTGGTATCTCTGGTACTGCACTTTTATACACACTCGCAAAATATACTGATATAAAAGATATAGCACTATTTGAAAAATATAGTGACTTGGCAACTTTAAATTCAAATGCTAAGGGTAATTCTCAAACCCTGCATTGTGGAGATATTGAAACGAACTATACACTGGAAAAAGCTGTTTCTACAAACAAAACAGCGACTATGGTTGAGAACTATGGAAAGTTATACGGATATGAAAACAAATATATGTTTCAAATTCCAAAAATGGCTCTTGGGGTTGGGAAGAAAGAAGTTAAGTTTATTAAAGAACGCTACAAAGAGTTCAAAAAAGATTTTCCATATATGGAATTTTGGGACAAAAAACAACTTTCAAAAATTGAACCTGCTCTACTTGAGGGGAGAAAAGAGTCTGAAGATATAGCAGCAATGGGTACGACGAAACGTTGGTCAGCTGTTGATTTTGGAGAAATCTCTAAAACTTTTGTAAAAAATGCAAAAAAAGAGAACAAAGATGCTGATGTTTATCTAGATAGTGAAGTAACAGAGATTGAAAAACTTGGTGACAAGTTCAAACTAGTTGTAAATGGAAAAAAATTCTATGCTGATTATGTTGTAGTCGATGCTGGAGCACACTCTCTTCTTTTAGCACATAAGATGGGTCATGGAAAAGATTATTCTTGTTTACCGGTTGGTGGAAGCTTTTACTATTCAAAAATAGACTCTTTAAAGTCAAAAGTTTATACAATTCAAAATCCAAAACTCCCTTTTGCAGCTATTCATGGAGACCCAGATATAGTACATGATAATGTTATCCGTTTTGGACCAACAGCTATTGTACTCCCTAAACTTGAACGCTATCACCATGCTCACTTTTTGGATTTTGTTGAAACATTAGCTCCATCTCCAGAAGTTATCGAAGTGTTTTACGATTTAATGCATGATAATGATATACGTGATTATGCTATTAAAAACTTTTTATACGAAGTTCCAGGTGTAAGACGTAAACTTTTTGCAAAAGAGGTTCAAAAAATTGTCCCTTCTATGACAAAAGATGATATCGAGTTTGCTGAAGGTGTTGGTGGATTACGTCCACAGGTTATCGATAAAAAGACAAAAAAACTTTTCCTAGGCGAAGCAAAAATATCAACAGGCGAAGGTATCGTATTTAACATGACACCTTCACCCGGAGCTACAAGCTGTTTAGGTAATGCATATACAGACGCTAAACTTGCTTGTGAACACTTAGGTATGAAGTTTAAAGAGAAAAAATTCAACCGAGAATTAGTTGAACCAGTACCTTACTAACTAGGTATAAAAGTTAATTTAAGAGTAAGAAACAAAGTCATAAAATTGACTTGTTAGATAATTTAACAAAGGATTTTAAAATGAAATCGACTATTACCTTAACAGATAATAGAACAAACAAAAGTTATGAGTTTGATATATTAGAGGCAACACGTGGTCCAGATGTTTTTGATATATCATCATTATATTCTAAAACTGGATTGTTTACATATGATAATGGATACTCATCTACCGCAAATTGTAAATCTACGATTACCTTTATTGATGGTCCAAAAGGTGAACTTAGATATCGTGGTCATGAGATTGAAGAGTTAGTTTCAAACCATAGTTACTTAGAGGTGTGTTATTTATTACTAAATTCTAAACTACCAAATGAAAGACAACTCAAAGAGTTTGACTTAGAGCTTCGCCACCGTTCATTACTACATGAAAACCTAAGACACCTGTTTGCAGCTTTTCCTGCTGGTGCTCACCCAATGGCAACTTTATCAGCTGCTACGGCTGCTCTTTCAACTTTTTATTATGATCATCTTACTTTATCTACTGAAGAAGATTATCAGGAGATGGCAAGAAGAATTCTTGCTAAAATGCCAACATTAGCTGCTTTTGCATATAGACACTCTATTGGTGCTCCTTTTATTCATCCTGATATTGACAAATGTTTTAGTGAGAACTTTTTATTTATGATTCGTGCTTATCCAGGTGGAAAGCTTCACAGAAATATTGATGGAGAGAACAAGATAAAAGATATTGAGGTTAAAGCTCTTGATGCTATTTTCTCTTTACATGCAGACCATGAACAAAATGCTTCAACTGCAACTGTAAGAAGTGTTGCATCAACTGGTGCTCACCCTTATGTTGCTATTAGTGCTGGTATATCAGCTTTATGGGGAAGAGCTCATGGTGGTGCAAACGAATCAGTTATCGCACAACTTGAGATGATAGGTAGTGTTGAGAATGTAGATAAGTATATTGCTAAGGCAAAAGACCCAGATGATCCTTTTAGACTCATGGGTTTTGGACACCGTGTATATAAAAACTTTGATCCAAGAGCAAGAGTTTTAAAAGGTTTACAAGATCAGTTAAAAGATGAACTTGAACTTGATTCACGTCTTATGAAAATTGCTCATAGAATTGAAGAGATAGCTCTTTCAGATGAGTATTTTATAAAAAGAAACCTATACCCAAATATTGACTTCTATTCAGGAATCATTTTTACAGCACTTGGAATTCCAAAGTCGATGTTTACTCCAATGTTTGTTATTGGTAGAACAGTAGGTTGGATTACACAATGGATAGAATCTAAGAAAGATACGTCCATGAAAATCACACGTCCACGACAACTATATCTAGGGGAATAAACCCCTAGACATTTGTATAATAAAATGTTATCATAGGTCATAATTTTTTAAGGCAAATAAGATGAACTTTAAAAGCATTAAGATTAGAATAACAATTTTTGTAATTACTAGTTTAGTAATTTTAGGGCTAGTAATAGCAATAAGTGCAGCAGAAAATGCTGAAGATGAGATTTTAAAAACGAGAGTGGAACAGATGAGTTCCATAAAACTCAGTAAAATTCAACATATCCAAGACTACTTCTCCCACATCTTTTATATTATGTCTACAAAAGCATCTACAAATGAAACCATCTGATTACTTTGGGGTTATGATGAAGGATTTGAGAGTTTTGAAGATGTAGATGTTGATAGAGAAGATGTTAAAAAAGAACTTTTGCAATACTATGAAACAAAATATCTATCAAAAGTTGATTACTCTGTAAAAGATGCTCCCTCTAAAAGAAGTTTAGAGAGTTATTTACCAAAATCTGATGCTGGTCTTATCGCACAGTACCTCTATCTAGTACAGAATCCAAACACTTATGAAAATAAAGGGCTCTACATAATGAACCCTAATTTTAAAGACCCATACTCTGAACTTCATATTCAAGAACATATGGCCTATCACACTATTTTTGCAAGCTTTAATCAAGAAGATGTATATCTTATCAATCCTGGTGGTGATGTAATATACAGCGTTAATAAAAACCCAGAATTTGGAACAAACCTACTTAATGGCGTTTATGCAAATACAGGTTTAGCAAAAGCCTTTAAGAGAAGTACAAAACTTAAAAGGGGTGAAGCAACTTTTGAGGACATATCTATATATGAACCAAGTTTAAATAAAAAAGTTGCTTTTTTGGCTATGCCTTTATACTTTAAAAAAGATTATGAAGGGAGTATTATCTTCCAATTTCCTATGGAAAAAATCAACGAGATCATGAATTTTAGTAATAAATATGATGAAGTTGGACTTGGAACTACAGGGGAAGCATTTTTAGTTGGTTCAGACCTGACTATGAGAAATGATAGTAGATTTATTAATATAATCGATGATGCAGATGTAAAAAAGAATAAGACAACAGTTGGCTTTTTTAAAGTAGATACACAAGCTACATCTCAAGCTGTAGAAGGGAAAAGCGATACGACTCAATCATTTGACTATAAAAACCATGAAGTTATCACTTCGTATTCCCCTATAGATATTTACGATAAGAAATGGGGTATCGTTGTTAAGATGGATAAAGAAGAGGCCTTACAAGAGTCTCATGACAAGCTTACCACCTTACTAATTTTTAGTGGTATTTTTATCTTTTTTATTGTTCTTATCTCACTTTTTGCAATTCAGAAAGTAATAATCTCTAAATTAAATACACTGCAAGATGCGACATACAACCTTGCAAAAGGGGAAGGTGATTTAACAAGTAAAGTTACTGTACCAAAAGGTGATGAGATCTCTGTGATTGCAGATAATATAAATGAGTTTATTGAAAAAGTTCGACAAACAGTTTCCCATGCAAAAAAATCATCTACTCAAAACACAAGTATCGCGCAAACGCTTGCTCAAGCTTCAATTGACATGAAAGAAAAAGCTAAGAATGAAAGAGCAATTGTTCACACCGTCTCAGATGATGGACAAGAGCTTCAAAATGTTCTAGAGAGTTCAATTACTCAAGCAAAACAAACCAAAGAAAATATTGATTCAGCGGGTAAACTTCTTATAAACGCTAATGAAAAGATAGTCATCCTTGCAAATGAGATACAAGAGAGATCACAAGATGAACTTGAACTTTCTCATAAACTTGAGCAATTAAGTGCAGATGCAACTGGCGTAAAAGATGTTCTGTCTGTTATCTCTGATATTGCAGATCAAACTAATCTTCTAGCTCTTAACGCCGCAATTGAAGCAGCACGTGCTGGTGAGCATGGTCGTGGTTTTGCTGTTGTTGCTGATGAAGTTAGAAAACTTGCAGAGCGTACACAAAAATCTCTATCTGAGATAAACGCCACTATTGCAGTAATAGTTCAATCTATCAATGACGCAACTCAAAATATGTCTAGCAATGCTATAGCTATTGAGAATCTTTCAGCAAGTGCAAATGAAACTCAAGACCAAATTAATAATAGTGTTGAATCAATTGAACTCTCAATTACACAAGTAGATCAAACTGTAAATGGGTATATTGAAAACTCTAAAACAATAGCAAAGATGATAGAACAAGTAACTAGTATAGAATCTATCTCTAATGAGAATAAGAAAAGTATTGAAGATATTTCTACTTCATCTTCTAATCTAACACAAATGACTAGTGAACTAAATAATATTTTAGAAGAATATAAAACATAATTTCATACTTATTAAAATAAAAGTAAAAATATGAGATACTCTCGGCATCAAACAAAGGAATCAAATGTCAGAGAACCTCAGTAAAAATGAGATAGTTAATTTAGCCCTTGAAATTCTTCTAAAAGCTGTACTTTTAGGGATAGTGCTTTTTTATGCTTTCTCAATCATCAAACCATTTATTATCCCCG
>Ga0193963_1001740_pt1 | contig 10595 bp, 10 predicted proteins | sample FB_6_MG_FD_140359 | JGI IMG/M metagenome (GOLD analysis project Ga0193963, IMG submission 140359) | Microbial mat bacterial communities from the Broadkill River, Lewes, Delaware, United States - FB_6_MG | ecosystem: Environmental > Aquatic > Freshwater > River > Microbial mats | place: USA...
TATTTAGACAAAGATGGGGATATAAAAGAGGGAAACAAGATAGAGATGCTTTCTTAAAATATGAAGAAGAAACAGTAGAGCCATTATATAGAAAACTAAAAGATGATTTACTTGATAAAGATATCTTTGATCCTATTGCTATATATGCTTATTATCCTTGTATTTCTCATGATAATAAACTTTATATTTTTTCTAAAGAACATTTATTTAACTCTGAAGAAGAAGCTAAAAATGTGCCACCTTTAGAAGAAGCTATAAAAGTATTAGAATTCCCTAGACAAAAAAGAAAACCATTTAGATGTATTCCTGATTTCTTTGCAAATGATAGATTAGATGTAGTTGCATTTACACTTGCAAGTGCAGGACTTAAAATATCTGATTATGAAAGAGGGCTTTATGATGAAGGTAAATTTACTGAATATTATCAAGTTCATGGACTTGGAGTTGAGTTAGCTGAAGCTTTAGCTGAGGTACTTCATAAACAAGTTAGACTTGATTTAGATATAGTTGCTAAAGAGGGACATACTTTAAATGATGTTCAAATGAAACAATATACAGGTTGTAGATATTCTCCAGGATATGCAGCTTGTCCAGACTTGGCAATGAATAAAGATTTCTTTGATTTACTTAATCCTGAAGAGTATGGAATTGAATTATCTGAAACATTCCAAATGCATCCAGAGCAAACAACTTGTGCAATAGTTGTGCCTCATAAAGATGCAAACTATTATAATATTTAAAGTTCTTAAACTTTGAGTAATAATGCAAAAGGTCTAGCACTCACATCGCTAGGCGTTTTGATTATGAGTTTAGAATCTCTTTTTGTAAAACTTACAAATATTGATGCACTTACTTTTTGTTTTTATCTTGGTATTTTTATATTTATTTCTATGACATCATTTTTGATTATAAAACAAAAAGATGTAATCAGTAAAATTACAAAAACTTCTTTTCCAATGTTAATAATATGTGCTACTTTAATGGGAAGTTCTAATGTTTTCTTTATTTCAGGACTTAAAAATACAAGTGTTGCAAATGTTGTTTTAATTTTTGGAACAGCAGCACTATTTTCAAGTTTATTTGCTTTTTTGATTTATAAAGAAAGAATCACAAAGAATATAATACTAGCTTCTATTTTTATGATAATTGGTCTTGTTGTAATTTTTGTTGATGAATTAAGCTTAGGAGGGATGAAAGGAAATATTTTTGCTCTTTTATCAGTTTGTACTTTCTCTTTAGCTTTTGTATTTTTAGTAAGATATAAAAATATTAGTCGTGTAGTATTAACAGCATGTCTTGGAATTAGCATGAGTATTATTTCATTAATTTTTAGCGATACCTTAAATATTGATTTAAGAACATTAGGAATTATTGCAATTATGGGATTGTTTATAACACCAGTTGCAAGAGTTTTAATGGGTAATGGTACAAAATATATAAATGCTAGTGAAGTTACACTTTTAATGATTATTGAAACAGTTATGGCACCTGTTTGGGTTTGGTTGTTTTTAAATGAAATACCAAGTTCAAATACTTTTATTGGTGGTTTTATAATAGTATTTACATTAATTATAAATTCATTGTATACTTTAAGAAAAGGAAATATAAAATGACACAAATCCACTTTTATGAAGCAAAACTTGCTTTTGAAATTGATTCTTGGGATCTTAATGATGCCATAAGTAAAAATAGTAATATAGTTGTAATAGATGCAAGAGCTGTTGACGCTTATAATTTAGAGCATATTCCAAATGCTATAAATATTCCACATAAAACAATGAATGAAGAAAGTACAAAGCATTTAGATAAAAACAAAAACTATGTTACATATTGTGATGGAATTGGATGTAATGCTTCAACAAAAGGAGCTTTAAACATGTCTAAGTTAGGCTTTAAAACAAAAGAATTATTAGGTGGTCTTGACTGGTGGATTAGAGATGGTTATAAAACTTCTGGTAAAAATGCAAAAGCTGCTACAAATATTTCTTGTGGATGTAACTAGTTTACATGAATAAAACTTTTACGAAAGTCTTTATTCATGAAAAACTTCCTTTTTTAGAATTAAGATACTCTAATTCTAATGCACATTATAAAAAACATTTTCATGATACTTTTTCTATTGGTGTAAATAAAAAAGGTACTAGTATTTATCAAAATAGAAATAAGTCTTATATTCTAAAAAAAGACATGTTAAGTATTATTAATCCAAAGGAAGTACATTCTTGTAATTCTTGCTCAGATATTTTAAATATTTACTATATGCTATATCTAGATATTTCCTGGTGCGAAAATATTCAAAGGTTGATTAACCCTGATATTAAAGAGTTTGTAAATATTCCTATTTCAATTATCAAAGATAAAAAATATTATTTAGACTTCTTGCACTTATGTGAATATCTATTAAGTGATAATTTAATACTTGATAAAGAAAATGAATTGTTAAAATTCTTTTTAGATTTCTTTTCATTAAATTTAGAAAAAAAAGAAGAAAAAATAGTTGATGAAAAATTTTATGAAATTCAAGAGTTTATAAATGAAAACTTTCAAGAAAATATATCTTTAGAAGATTTATCAAAAGAGTTTAATCTAAATCCTTTTTATATTATCAGGCTTTTTAAGTCACAGATGAATTTAACTCCACATTCTTACCTTTTAAATGTAAGAATTAATAAAGCAAAAGAGTATTTAAAAAAAGGTTATTCAATTTCTGAGGTTGCTCAAGAATCAGGGTTTTTTGACCAAAGTCATCTTCATAGGAACTTTTTAAAGATTGTAGCAAATACACCTAATGAATATAGACTCAATTTTGTACAATAATATATTTTTGGATTACTTTATACTTTAAAAAAATTAGGAGTATAAATGACACTTACAATATTAATTGCTATGCTTAGTTTTTCTTTAGCTATGTCAATATCACCAGGTCCTGTAAATATATTAATACTTTCATCTAGCATTAATAATGGATTTCTAAAAACTTTTGCTTTTATTAGTGGAGCTACTATTGGTTTTACACTATTATTAATTTTTGTTAGTTTTGGTTTAAGTACAATTTTACTTGATTATCCGGACTTCTTAAAATATTTAGGTTTATTCGGAGCTTTATTTATAATATTTATGGGATATAAAATTGCATCTTCAACTCCAGATATTGAAATAAAAGATGATATAAAATACTTGAAGTTTTATGAAGGCTTTTTATTACAGTGGCTAAATCCAAAAGCATGGATAGCTTCAGTTTCTGGAACTTCTATGTTTTCAATTAATCAAAGCAGCTTACTCATTTTTGTTGTAATATATTTTATTGTTTGCTATTTAAGTCTTAGTTCTTGGGGACTTTTAGGCCAAAAAGCAAAGGTTTTATTAAACACAAACTCTAGATTAAAAGTATTTAATATTTTTATGGGAAGTATATTAATCTTTTCTGCTTTATCTTTAATTGTCATTAACTTTTCTAAATAGATAAACTCTTATTTACTTTCATTTACTTTATATTCATAAATGATTTAAGGAAGTGGATTACTATGTCAAATAATAATTTGGCGGAGAATAAGAATGAGTAATGTAATAGAATATTTTTTAAAGAATTCACGTCTTAACTATACACTTTTAATTTTTATATTAATTATGGGGATTTTTTCTTATATAAAAATACCAAAAGAGATGTTTCCAACTGTTACTTTAGATAGTATTCAAGTTAGTGGAAGTTATAGTGGAGCAAGTGCTGATAATCTAAATAATTTTGCTGTAATAGAAATAGAAAATCAAATAGATACAATTTCAGGTATTGAAGAAGTTACATCAACTATTAGAAATGGAAGCTTTACTATTGAAGTTGAACTCCAAGATGGAGTTGATAAACAAACTGTACAAGATGAGATTAGTGATGCCGTAAGTTCAGCAAAGCAATATCTTCCAAGTGATATGACAGAGCCTACTGTTTCAAGTGTACAAAGACAAAAATCACTTTTAAATGTTTCTATATCTTCACAAAATAAAACAAAAGCTCAAATATTAAAAATAGCAGAAACTATAAAAACAAAACTATATCAAGTACCAAGTATTAGTGAGATTATGATATTTGGGGATAGTGATTTACAAATAGATTTTTACTTAGATCATAAAAAGATAAATATGTATGGATTGCAAAGTGATTCTGTTATATCAGCCTTACAAAATTTATCTTATATCTATCCTGTTGGTCAAATTGAACAAGTTGGAAATCATATCTACTTAACTGCTAATAATAACAAATTTGATAAGAAAATTTGGGAAAATACAATTATAAAAGTAAATGATAAAAAAGTTTACTTAAAAGATATTGCTAATATTTCAATTGATTATCCCTTAGATGAGACAATATCAAGATTGAATGGAAAAACTACTGTATCTCTTAATGTATATAAAAATGATGAAGGTGATTCAATAGCTGTTGCAAACACTATTCAAGATATTTTAGAAAAATATGAAAAATCAAGTTCTGATTTAACTATTGATATTACAAGAGATTCATCAGGCCCTGTTGATGATAGAATAAAAACAATCATCTCAAATATTACTTTAGGTCTTATCTTAGTAGGACTTGCTATGCACGTACTTATTTCTACAAGATTATCTTTAGTAATTGTAATGGGAATACCCTTTTCTTTTATTTTAGGTCTTTTAATAATCGAAGCTATGGGATATAGTTTAAATATGATTTCTCTTATGGCTATTCTTATGTCACTTGGAATTGTAGTGGATGATGCGATTATTGTAAGTGAAAATATTCAAAGGCATCTTGATGAAGGGGCTGACATTAATGATGCTGTCTTAAATGGTGCAAAAGAGATGATTGCACCTGTATTAATAGCAGCATTTACAACGATATTTGCTTTTTTACCAATGCTTTTAATTAGTGGTGAATTTGGAATTTTGATGATGCTTGTACCAATAGTTGTTTCTGTACTTATTTTTGCATCTTTGATTGAATCATTTATCTTTTTACCTCTTCATGCAAAACATCTTTTAAAAAGAAAAGATAAAATGCTTGATTGGACAAAAGCATATAATTTTTATGAAAGTATCTTACATAAAATAATCCATTATAAAAAAACTTTTTTGATGATGTTTTTTATAACTGTTCCATTAATTACATATTTTCTAATCAGTCAAAGTAGATTTCAAATGATGCCTGATATGGTTTCTAGAAATGTAACACTATCTTTTAAACTTGATGAATCAAAATCACTAGAAGAGACAGATATTATCACTAAAAAGTATGAAGAAATTCTTTTGAAAAATTCAAAAGATTTATTTATAAAAAATATTGATTCAACTGTTGGAAGATTTACAAATGTTGCAAGTTCAAGTGAAACAATTGAAAATGGTTTTACCTTATCTTTAGAACTTGAAGATGCAAAAGAAGATGATTTTTTAAATAGATATATAAATCCAGTATTAAACTTTAGTTTTGATTTTGAACAAAAAAGTAAGATAAGAACAACTTCTACAAATGAAGCAATGGAACAAATAAGAGAGCTTGTAACTGCTCAAACAAAAGAAGACAAAGTTGTAGAGTTCAATGTAGTTACAAGTAGAATTGGTATCGTAAGAACTGATATTGAGCTAAAACTAAGCAGTGATAATAAAACAGCTTTACTAGAAGGTATTAATACTTTAAAAAGTGCAATTAGTAAAATGAAAGGTACAAAAGATATTGCGGATGATACACAACTTGGTGATTGGGAATATAAATTTTCACTAAATAATTATGCAATGAATTTAGGACTTACAGATAAAGAAATAGCAACACAGATTACAAACTATTTTATGGAAAAAGACCAAGGTGATACTTTTAATAAAGATGGAGTAATTAATATAAAAACTCAATCTGTTTATAAAGATAGTTTAGATGAATTAAAACACTTTTTAATAGCAATTGATGATACAAAAGTTGAACTGTCACAACTTGTTGATTTTAAAATTGAGCGAAACTTTGAAAAAATTGAAAAAGAAGATGGTTTAATACAGAAAAAAGTATTTGCAAATGTAGATACTAAAATTACAAGTGCAAATGAAGTAATAAAACAGCTTGACGCAACAATTAAAGAGATTGAAAAATCAGGAGTTACTATAGGATTTGGAGGTGAGAGAGAAAAAAGTTCTCAAATGGCAAGTGATATGTTAAAAGCTTTTATGGTTGGTCTATTTTTAATATTTTTAACACTACTTATAAATTTCCCATCTTTTAAAAGTGCATTTATTATACTTTCTGTTATTCCCTTTACCGTTTTTGGGGCTGTTTTAGGACACTTTATTATGGGAATAAATCTAAATTCCCAATCATTTATAGGAATGCTAGGACTTGCTGGTGTTGTTATTAATGATGGAATTATTATGTTAGATTTCTTACACGATACAAAAAATAGAAAAGAGTTTTTTGTGAAAGCAAAACAAAGAGTAAGACCTATCTTAATCACATCAATTACGACAATCTTAGGACTTTCAACTTTAATATTCTTCCCAACAGGAGAATCTGTAATGCTTCAACCAATTGCAATTTCATTAGGATTTGGGATTGCATGGGGAACTATTTTAAACCTAATATATGTACCTGCTTTATACGCAACTTTATTTAAAATCAAGGATTAATTATGAAAAAATATTTACTTTTACTAATAACACCACTAATAGTTTTTGCACAATCATATATGGCAAAAGTTGAGCCTTATGATAGCTTTACAATATATGCACAAACATCAGGACAAATTACAACTCTTGATAAAAATGATGAAACGAAAGTTGTAAGTAAAACAATTATCAAGCTTGATTCATCTTTAGAAGAAAAAGAATTAGCAATTTATAATAAGCAACTAAGTTTATATAAAAAGAAGCTAAGTATTCTAAATGCTAGTTATAAAAAATATATAACTATTAGAGGTAAAAGTCAGTCTGATAAAGATGATAAATTATATGATTTAATTGAACTTCAAATTTCTATTGAATCATTAAAATTAGATATTAAAACTATTCAAGACACTTTAAAGAAAAAAACTATTGCAGTTAAGAATAAATATATAAAGCAGTTTAACGTTAATCTTGGAGATTATGTAACAGCAGGTACTGAACTTGCAAGTGCTTATGATATTAGTAAATCAAAAGCTATCGTTTATATAAGTGATGATGATTACAGTGATATTGAAAATAAAAAAGTACTAATTAATGGAAAAGAAGGTTTAGCAAAGATTGAAAAAGTAGATAAAACTTTAGATGAAACTTTTGTATCAGCACATAAAGTTACTATTACTTTAGATGATAATAATTTTGGAAAAGTTTTAAAAGTGGAGTTTGTAAAATGAAACAATTATCAAAATTAACACTATTGAGTTTAATTCCTCTACTTGCTTTTTCAAGTGAGCAAACAAGTCAAGTCTTATCAGATACAAAACAAGAGATAATTGAACTAAAGCAAAAACAAATTGAACAAAAAGAACAATATAATAAATATGATTGGCTTTCAGATATTAATTTAAATGGAAGTATAAAAAAAGATCAAGACTCGGATACTACAAGAGATTTTAACCTATCAATTTCTCAAGATATATATAAATTTGGAGGAATTACTTCACAAATTGATTATGCAAAACAGTTAAAAAAAATGGAAAGTCTTAGCTTGAGTATTAGTACAAAAGAGGATTTAGATACTATTTTTTCTACTTTACTTGATGCAAAAATAAATGAAATTAATTTAGAACAAAATAAACTAAATGTTTTAAACAGCGAAATTGATATAAGAAGTAAAAAATCTGAATATAAAGCAGGCGAGCTTGGCATTAGTGATTTAAATGATGCCATCATGACAAAAAATACATTAAGTGATACTCAAAAAGAATTAGCTTTAGCAAAGTTAGTAAATATCAATACAATAAAAAAATACACAAGTAAAAACTATAAAAATATAGAAATACCAAGTGTAAAATTAATGAGTAAGGAAATATATTTACAAAATGCAACATCAATAAACTATATAAAAGTAGAAAATGAAGTGAATAATTCATTATATGAGATTAAAAAAAGTGATTATTTACCATCTTTAGCTGTTACAGGACAATATGGATATCAAGATAGCTCAACTATTGATGGTGATGATTATTATAATTATGGCTTAAATTTATCTATGCCCCTTAGTTACACTTCATCAAATGATATTGAGCAAACTAGACTTGATTACTTAATTAGTAAAAAAGAGTTAAATGATGAAAAAGTGAGTAGTGAAACTACTTATGATGAAAAAGTCTTAACTATTAAAAGTTATGAAGAGCGAATTTTATTGGCTCAAAATGATATTAAATTATATGACGAACTTTTAGAGGTAAATGAAGAAGAGTATAAAGCTGGGTACAAAACAATTGATGATGTTGATACAATTAGAAATTCTAAAATGATTCGAGCTTTAGATATAAAATTATATAAATTGAATATCCAAAAACAAATTTTAGAATTATATTTTAACATATAAAGGAAGTAAAATGAAAACAGTATTTAGAACAAGTATTATAATAACAATTATATCAATTACACTTATTGGTTGTGGTCCACGTTTTTGGGGTCATGATGGAGGACATGGTAGTCATTCTAAAGGAATGTCAAAACATAGATAAAATATAACTTTATAGTTGCGGTCAGGAAAAGTTAGTAACAATCAAAAAATGACCGCAATTATAAAGTTATAGTAGGGCTAGAAAAATCTAACCCTTTTTATAAAATGATTAACTATTAAGAAAGAATTTCTTCAATAGTAATATAATCACCAACTCTACCAGTCATTTGCTCTACGTCAGTATTTACTGGAAGTGTTTTTTTACCTGGTCTCCAACCTGCAGGACAAACTTCACCTGTAGCAGTTGCATGTTGCCAAGCTCTAACTTGTCTTAAGAATTCATTTACGTTTCTTCCAACCATTGGTGCTTGAACTTCCTGTGCTACACAAATTCCTTCTGGATTGAATAAGAATCTACCTCTTAAAGCCATTCCTTCTTCTTCAATTAATACTCCAAATTTTTCACTAACTTCAGTAGTTGAATCAGCACCAATAGTAAGTTTTAAACCTTCTAAAATTGGTTCAGTTTCTACAAATCTTTTGTGAGAGAATTTAGTATCTGTTGATACTGCTAAAATTTCAACACCAAGTTCTTGGAACTCATCATAGTGTGCATTCATAGCTGCAATCTCTGTTGGACAAACAAATGTAAAGTCTGCTGGGTAGAAACAAACTACTGCCCATTTACCTTTGTAATCTTCACTTGATACTGTTGTGTAGTGACCTGTTTTTGCATCATATGCATCCATTTTAAATTCTGGGATTTGTTTTTGTACCATTGTTGAGCTCATTTTCTTTCCTTTTTTCACTTCTGTGTTATTATCATTTTGACTAACTTCGTTAGCAACATTTTCTTCTCTAGCTTTAACACTTGTATCGCATGCCATAACTTTTCCTTATTAGGATAATAATTATCCTTTGATAAAAGTATTCTATACCTTCTTTAATTAAATCAAGCTTAATTATAATACTAAATTATATAAATATTATAATTTTAACTTATCTTACTTTTCATGTTAACTTTGATTAACTTTTTATTTAAAGTGTATTTAATTCTTTGATATATACTTTTCAAAATTTAAAAGGAATTAAGATGAATAGAATATTTTTAGCAATATTATTACTAGGTACAACACTGAGTTTTGCAAATGGACCACAAAATGGTCAAGATAGAGAAAAAAGAACTCCTCCACAAGAAGCAATAAGTGCTTGTGAAGGATTAAATAGTGGTGATACTTGTAATATGACAACTCCAAGAGGTGACTCGTTAAATGGAACTTGTCAGAATACTCCTGATGATAAGTATTTTGTATGTATGCCAAAAGGAATGAAAAAAAGATAATATAGCTTATTTGTATAAATTGACATATAATTTATAGGATTAGCTATTCTAATTCATATTTATTTCTTCTATAATACATAAATTAAAAATTATGAAGGAAATATTATGAGTTTAATTTACGATTATTCAAATCCAACAGCAATTCACTTTGGAAAAGGTCAAATTGCTTCAATAGTAAAACATATAAATAAAGACAATAAAATATTAGTAGTTTATGGTGGTGGTTCAATTAAAAAAAATGGAGTTTATGATGAAGTATCAAAAGCTTTAAATGATTTTGATTGGATAGAGTTTTCAGGAGTTGAAGCAAATCCAAGTTATGAAACTTTATCAAAAGCAGTAGAACTTGCAAAAAAAGAAAAAGTTGATTTTATCTTAGGTGTTGGTGGTGGCTCTGTTATTGATGGTTCAAAATATATAGCAGCAGCTGCACTTTATGATGAAGATGGATGGGCTTTTTTAGATGGAAGTGCAATTATAGAAAAAGCATTACCTCTTGGTGCTGTTTTAACACTACCTGCAACAGGAAGTGAATCAAATGGAAACGCTGTAGTTTCAAAAAAATCAACAAATGAAAAAAGATTTTTTGGTTCACCTTTTGTATACCCAAAATTTGCAGTCTTAGATCCAAGTGTAATGAGTACATTATCAGACAGACAACTTGCAAATGGA
>Ga0193963_1001741_pt1 | contig 10594 bp, 8 predicted proteins | sample FB_6_MG_FD_140359 | JGI IMG/M metagenome (GOLD analysis project Ga0193963, IMG submission 140359) | Microbial mat bacterial communities from the Broadkill River, Lewes, Delaware, United States - FB_6_MG | ecosystem: Environmental > Aquatic > Freshwater > River > Microbial mats | place: USA...
ACCGGGCAGATGGGTCAGGCTCAATACCGATTTGCTGGTCAGATCCCGGTGGACATCGGGTAGCCGGACGCCTTCCATATTCAGCCGGTTTTTAAAACAGGTGATGTTATCCGCCTCCTGAAAATAATTGACTTCTTCTTTCAGGCGGGCCGTTACTTCCGTGAGAGTCGGCATCAGTTGATGGCCCGGCACTACCGGCCGAAGCATCTGGCGAACCAGGGTCATGTCATTTTCAATGGTCTCGGCAATGCCGGGATATTGAATTTTAACAGCCAGGCGACGGCCGTCTTCAGTAATTGCCCGGTGGACCTGGCCAAGGCTGGCCGCAGCAAACGCCTCCAGGTCAAAGGATTTAAATATGTCTTCCGGCGGGGCCCCCAGTTCATTTTGGATCACTTTTCTGACCAGGGCTTTATTGATGGGCGTCACCTGGTGGTAGGCCCGGGACAATTCCCGGCAGACAGCTTCCGGCAGCATATCTGTTTCCAGGCTGAGCTGCTGGGCCACTTTCAGGGCGGTGCCTTTCAGCAGCGCCAGGCCGGAAAAAAGCGAGCGGGCACTGGCCTGCTGGGCTTTTGTCTTTTCAATCCGCCGCATCTGTGAAGACAAAAAGGGGCGCTTGGTGTAATATCCGAGCAAGGCCCCGCCTGTTTTTGCGGCAGTCTTTCCGCCTGCCAGCGCACGGCCAAGCTTTCCGGTGGGGATGCTATTCGTCATTTTGCCCTCCCATGAATCGTCGTTTGGGTTTGATATCGGCTTTTTCAATCGGGCAGAACCGGCTCATGCGGTTCAGTACATGCTGTTTGAACAGAAAAACGGCCATATCAAACATTTTGTTGGTCACACCGGCTTTCAAAAGGGCGCAGGCCAAATCCAGTCCCTGGTCCATAAGGACATCAGTGTTTTGAAATTTGTCGGAATCATCGGCCAGCCAGTACAGGACAACGGCAATGTATGCATCGGCGAAAAACTGCCCGGTCAGATCCTGAAAGACCTGCCCGGGAATCTCTCCGGCTTCCTCGGCTGCGGCAATAATGTCGTTGACGGCAGCCAGCAGACCGGTTCGGACCGCTTTAAGGCGGGCAAAATTACCGCTCCCGGCCAGCCAGACCTTTTTAAAGGTGGCCGCCACAAATTCCCGGTCCGGCAGGTACAGGCGAAGACTGGTGTCAAACAAAGTCTGAAGCTGTTCCTGAAGACTGAAGGTGTGGAATGTGTCCATGGCCGTAAGCTGGTCTATGACGTCGTTGATATGGTCCTCATAGTAGGCGAAAAAGATGGCGTCTTTTGTGGGGAAATAGTTATAAATTGTGGCGCCTGCGACGCCTGCCCTGCGGGCGACTTCCCGCATGGTCACCGGGCCTTTGTTTTCAATCACAAGATCTGTCATGGCCCTGATCAGCCTTAGCCGGTTCTCTTTTTTTTGTTCCTGGCTGATTTTCATAATACGAATTACTATCCTTTAAAGTTATAAAATCTACTTTTAATGTATATTTATTTTTTATTAAATCAAGGTTAAATTTCCATGGGGCGGTAATGATTGAATTAAAAATTTTGCTATGATATGCCTTAAATGGATCCTAAAAAAGTAGAGAAAACATAGTTTGATATTGATCAATTTTTTATGAAAGGTAATTTTTCAATGAAAGAGATATGTCCGATTTTATGCGGAATCCTTACAGTGATGCTTTTGTTTTCATCCTGTGCGACGGTTGATAAAACGGAAATAAAAAAAATTAAAGAAGCTCCGAAAGTCAGTAAAACAATCAGCCAAGAAACAAAAAATATTAGTAATAAAACGCGCCTAAAAAGGAAAGTAGCGATAGCAAGATTTTCTAATGAAACAAAATACGGTCAAAGTTTTTTCATAGATGATAAAAATGATCGTATAGGAAAACAAGCTGTTGATATCTTATCTTCAAAACTTGTTGAAACAGACAAGTTTATACTAATTGAGCGGGCCGATCTGGACAAAATCACTAAAGAATTGCAGATGGAGGACATGGGTCCGCTGAAAAATATGGCCGACTATCTGATAATCGGGTCTGTGACTGAATTTGGGAGGAAAAATCAGGGCAAGGTGGGTATCTTCAGTCGAACCAAACGGCAGGTCGCTTTTGCCAAAGTTCATATCCGCCTGATAGACGTAAAAACCGGAGAAATCATTTATTCCGAAGAAGGGGAAGGAGAAGCATCCACTGAATCAGGATCGGTGTTTGGTGTCGGCGAAAGGGCCGGATATGATTCATCAATAAATGACAAGGCGCTTGATGCGGCAATTACAAATTTATCTTCAAATATCATTGAAAATCTTTTAGACAGGCCATGGAGATCCTACATTCTTGGTGCCGAAGAGGGCTTGCTGATTATTAGCGGGGGCCCTTCCCAAAAAATAAAAGTGGGGGATATTTTTAGCGTTATAAAAGAGGGGAAAAAAGTTAAAAATCCTCAGACGAATATGATGATTACGCTTCCGGGAAAGACCATAGGAAAAATCCAAACCCTTTCTTCGGCAGGGAACAGTCCGGAAACGGAAGTCTCTTTTTGCAAAATGATTGAAGGAGACTTTAACGCATTTATCCGTTCTGGTGACTTTGGCTCTTTGTATATTCAGGAAAAATAATTATAGGGAAAAATAAAAATGATCCATAAAAATTTATTTATACTTTGTGTTGTGTGTGTTTTGGTCTTTTGCGGATGCGGGCTTAAGGAAACCGCTACTCAGAAAGAAAAAGTCAGTTATTTGAATTTCACGGGTGATACGGTTGGTGCGATTGTTCGCATTGATGATTTGGAACCGATTGTGTTGAACAACGGAAAAAATATCCACTACGAAACTACCTCCGGGAAACATCATGTAGTTGTGATTAAAGACGGGGCAAAGGTTGTAAACAGAACAATACTGTTGGGCAGCGGTTCATCAAAGGAAATTCGGATACCATGAAAAAAATAATATTTGGAGCAACATTTGGATTTTTATGCCTGGCCATTATCGGGTGCGCTGAAAAAAGAATGTACTATTTTGGGGATTATTCTCAAACACTATATTCTTTGGAGAAAAATCAAACTGAAGACTCCCTGGTCGCACATCAACAGGAATTGAAAAAAATTATTACTGAATCGGGCAAACAAAACACGCCTGTTCCTCCTGGTATTTATGCTGAATTAGGCTTCATTCTCGTAAAAAACAATCAACCCAAAGAGGCAATTCCCTTTTTTCAAGCAGAAGCCAAGCAGTATCCTGAATCAAGTCTTTTAATGAAACGACTGGTACAGATGGCAACAACAAGAGACGCCCCGGAGTCAAATTCAGATTCTCCAATCCCAGGAGCAAAACAGGGACAATTAGAAAATAAAGGTGAATCAATTGAAAAATAAATTCTGCATATTCCTATCAGTACTGCTGATGTTCTCACTGTACTCTTGTGTTCCAAAAACCACCACAAAATTGCAGGAATTCCCAAGGATGTATGAGGAATCTCCTCTTTCTATACTGATTTTGCCCCCTATGAATGAATCCACGGCTGCTGACGCGAAAGAGTATTATTCAACAACCATCCAGGAACCGTTAACCTACACGGGATATTATACGTTTTCCTATCCATTGACAACCGAACTCCTTAAAATGGAAGGGATCTATGATTCAGAGCTTTTAGCAGACATTCCCCTTGCCAAATTTAAAGAATATTTCGGGGCGGATGCAGTTTTGTTTACAACAATAAAAAAATGGGATCTCTGCTATATGGTCATTGCATCCAATCTAACCGTATCAATTGATTGTTCTTTAAAATCGACAAGTACGAACCGGGAATTATGGAAATATAATGGAACAGTTGTTATTGATTTGTCCGGAGGAAATTCAGGCGGCGGTATAGCTGGATTAATTGCAAGTGCTATTGTAACTGCAGTCAATACAGCCATTGCAGATTATGTCCCCTATGCACGCCAAGCGAACTATAGGGCTTTACACTCTTTGCCTTACGGTAAATATCACTCTCGATACAATAAAGATCAAAATATCGAATTCACAGATCAGACCCCCCAAGAAGGGAGAACACAATAGATAAAAGCTGGCGCGCCGAACACTATACCCTCTGATAATCCGGGCCTGAACGCTCTTTGAGGTTCATACGGATCTTTCTTCCATTATTGTGCCGGATCAAGCTCCCCCTTACAAGCTTCCCGACACCCTAATCAGCGATGGAGCGTATCCCTATAGATCTTGCTAAATTTGATTTTGGTTTTAAAATCAGAATTAGTGAAAACCGCCATCTGGAAAGACCTGAATATTCGCGACTTGATTGTTTCAACTTGACCCAACGGTATCGCTCCGATGGGTCATTTTGACCCAGAAACAAAACACCTCTGAAGAATCATTCCAATCATTTATAGAAGTTCTAATTTTATTCTTTTTTTTCTTTTTCGCCCAAGATCAACAGCTTATTCTCATTTTTCCCCACAAAAACCGCCGCTTTTTTCAATTCACAAATCACTTTGGCCCTACTATTGCTATCTATTGCATGTACGTTTTTGTAAAGCATGAACCTCAACAGGAGAATGAAAATATGTCAAAAGGTGTAATTGGCTCGGTGATGGTTGTGGGCGGTGGTATCGCCGGGATGCAATCGGCAATTGATTTGGCGGACTCCGGATATTATGTCCATCTGGTGGAAAAAAGCCCCTCAATCGGGGGCGCAATGTCTCAATTGGATAAGACATTCCCCACCAATGACTGCGCAATGTGAATTATTTCTCCCAAACTGGTCGAGGTCGGCCGGCACTTAAACATTGAGCTACATACATTATCGGATATTAAAGAAATCTCCGGAGAAGCAGGCAATTTCTCCGTCACCTTAAACCAAAATGCCCGTTACATTGATGTGGATAAATGTACGGGTTGTGGGGATTGTTCAGCCGTCTGTCCCGTCAGTTTATCCAGTGATTTTGAGCAGGATATGGGAAAGAGAACCGCTGTGTTTAAACCCTATGCCCAGGCGGTTCCAGGCGCATTTTCAATCAGTAAAAAAGATAAATCCCCTTGTACCAACGCCTGCCCCGGCAACGTAAACGCACATGGATACGTCTCCATGATCGGCCAGGGCAAGTATAAAGAAGCCATGGAGATCATCACCCGTACGCTGCCCATGCCGGGTGTGATCGGCAGGATATGCCCCCATCCGTGCGAGGATGCCTGTCGAAGGAGTGAAGTGGATTCGCCCTTGTCCATTTGTACCTTGAAGCGATTTGCTTCCGACCAGGTGGATATCAATGACCTGGACGTACCCCAGATCACACCCAGGGATGAAAAAGTGGCCATCATCGGTGCCGGTCCTGCCGGGCTGACCGCCGCATACTTCCTGGCTATAGAAGGGTTTAAAGTCACGATTTTCGAAGCCCTGCCCGTTGGTGGCGGTATGTTGAGGGTCGGTATTCCTGATTACAGACTGCCCCCTTCTATTCTCGAAAAAGAGATTGCCTGGATCCGGAAACTGGGTGTTGAAATCCGGTATAACACCGTCATGGGTAAGGACATTACCGTTGATAGCCTCATGGAAGACGGTTTCAAATCAATTTTTTTCGGCATTGGCTGCCATAATGATATGAAACTCGGCATTCCCGGTGAAGAGGATGTCCAAGGCGTTATTCCGGGTGTTAAATTCCTCAGGGATGCCGCCTTGGGTGGCATGAAAGAGATTAAAGGAAACGTTGCCATCGTTGGTGGCGGGGACGTGGCCATTGATGCCGCTAGAACAGCCTTGAGGATGGGCGCTGACAAAGTCAGTATGCTCTATCGAAGAACCGAAGCTGAAATGCCGGCGCGTGATGAAGAGATTGAAGATGCCAAGCAAGAAGATGTGGATATTCAATTCTTAAGAGCGCCCATTGAGGCTGTCGCGGAAAACGGCAAGTTGACAGGCGTAAAGTGTATTCAAATGGCGTTAGGGGAACCCGATAAGAGCGGCAGAAGAAGACCGGTTCCCATTGAAGGCAGTGAATTTATTGTCGAGGCTGACGTTTTGATCCCTGCAATCGGCCAGAAAACCGATGCATCCTTTCTCAAGGAAGAAGACGGTATCGCGCTCAACAAGTGGGGAGATTTTGATGTTGATCCCATCACCTACCAGACCTCCCGTGAAGGCGTATTTGCCGGCGGGGATGCCCAGACAGGCGCATCCATTGCCATTGCGGCTGTTGGGGCGGGTCGGGAAGCGGCCATCTCCATCTCGCGCTACTTGAAAGGCGAAGATATGAAGGCAGGTCGGGAAAAACTTGAAATTCCCCAGCAGAATTTCAATGCGATTCCCCAAAAGGCCAAAAAAGTTGCCCGATCTCACATGACGCGTATCCCCATGGATCAGCGTAAATCAGGATTTGCCGAAGTTGAACTGGGATTTACCGAAGAACAGGCACGGCAGGAAGCCAATAAATGTATTAACTGTATGGTGTGCTGCGAGTGTCTGGAGTGCGTCAAGGCGTGTGGCGCCGGTGCGCTTACTTTAGAGACGCATAAGGAAAAAGGTTGTGAATTGCCGTTGAATGTGGGGTCGGTTGTCATTGCTTCGGGCTTCTCACCTTACGATCCGAGCAAGCTGGATTTTTACGGATTTGAGAAACATCCCAATGTTGTCACATCATTACAATTTGAACGTTTATTATCTGCTTCCGGTCCCACTGAAGGTCATGTGGTTCGACCATCAGATCATAAGGTTCCAAAGAAGATTGCCTGGTTTCAGTGTGTGGGCTCCCGGGAGACCAATCGATGCGACAATGCCCACTGTTCATCCGTATGCTGTATGTACGCCATTAAGGAAGCTGTGATCGCCAAGGAGCATGATCCTTTGCTGGAGGCTTCCATCTTCTATATGGACATGCGAACGTTCGGTAAAGATTTCGAAAAGTACTATAACGAAGCCAGAGACAAGCATGGCGTCAATTTTATCAGATCCCGCGTTCATACCATTAATCCCGTGGGGGATTCCGGAGATCTGGAGATCAGCTATGTCAAGGAAGATGGGCAGATGGTTGTGGAAACCATGGATATGATCGTCCTTTCCGTGGGCCTGGAGACATCGCCGGAACTCAAAGCGTTGGCTGCAAAGTTTGACATAGAACTGACCCAAGGAAACTTTGCCCAAACCACATCCATGAATCCTGTGCAAACGACACGGCCGGGTGTTTTTGTATGTGGTGCTTTCCAGGGTCCCAAAGACATTCCCCAGGCCGTGGTGGATGCCAGTGCGGCCGCCACGGCAGCAGGTGAAATCCTGGCTTCGGCACGGAACACATTAACGAAAACCAAGGAAGTTGTTCCGGAAATAGACGTGATTGGCGAACGCCCCAGAATCGGCGCCTTTGTCTGTCACTGCGGGGCCAATATCGCGGGGGTGGTGGATATCCAGGCCGTTAATGAATATGTGAAAAGCTTACCTTTTGTTGAATATGTGGAAAGTAATCTCTATTCATGTTCCCAAGACACCCAAACAAATATGACCGAAATCATCAAGAAGCATAACTTGAACCGGATTGTTGTGGCCGCCTGCACACCCAAAACACATGAGCCGCTGTTCCAGGAAACGCTGATTAACGCCGGATTGAATAAGTATTTGTTTGAGATGGTAAATATCAGAAATCATGTGTCCTGGGTTCATAAGTCAGATCCCGCCCAGGCCACGGAAAAAGCCAAAGAACTGATTCGTATGTCCGTGACCAAGGTCGGTTTAAAAGCACCTCTGCAAGAGGCCAAACTGGATGTGGACCAAAGAGCCCTGGTCGTTGGCGGCGGAATTGCGGGTATGTCCACAGCGTTAAGTTTAGCAAGGCAGGGGTATGATACCCATCTGGTTGAAAAGGAAAATCGACTGGGTGGCCAAGCGCTCAATCTGTATAAAACCTGGAAAGGCGAAAACGTTCAGGAAATGCTCAATGACATGATTGAGCAGGTCTCATCTGAAGATAAAATCAACGTCCACCTGGGCAGTACCATTTCAGCAGTGAACGGATTTGTGGGCAATTTCAAATCCGTCATATCTTCAAAAGATGGAGAAGAGGTGGTTGAGCATGGCATCGCGAACATATCCACCGGCGCAACGGAATATAAACCCAATGAATATGCGTATGGCCAAAGTCCCAGAGTTCTCACCAGCCTGGATCTGGATCAGAAAATGCTGACCGATGATCCTATGGTCAATTCAGTGGAGTGCGCGGTATTTATCCAGTGCGTGGGTTCCAGGGAGCCGGACAGACCCTATTGCTCCAGGGTATGTTGCACCCATTCGGTGGAAAGTGCGCTGGAGATTAAAAAACGCAACCCGGACGCCAGTGTAATTATCCTGTACAGGGATATCAGAACCTACGGTGAGCGGGAAAGAAAATACATCGAGGCCAGAAAGGCGGGTGTTATTTTCATGCGCTACTCAGTTGATAACAAACCCACAGTAACGGCTGGCGAAGATTGCGTGACAATCAATGTGATCGATCATGTACTGGGTCTGCCGGTGGAGATTGAAGCAGACCTATTGACACTGGCCACGGCGATTGTTCCGAACAAAGAGGAACAACTGGCGCAATACTTCAAGATCCCCATGAACGATGAAAATTTCTTCATTGAAAGACACGCCAAACTGGGGCCCTCTGAATTTGCAACAGATGGGGTGTTTCTATCGGGTCTTGCCCATTATCCCAAGCCCATTGATGAAGCCGTGGCCCAGGGAAAAGCCGCTGCCTCAAGGGCGATGGCATTAATGGCACAGGGAACAGTGACCACAAACGGCGAGGTGGCATCCATTGATCCCATGTCATGCAGCAGCTGTGGGTCTTGTGTCGCTATTTGTCCCTACTCTGCACCATCCTTCATAGAAGAGGGCAGATTTGAAGAAAAATCCGAAATAAATTCGGTCCTTTGCAAGGGATGTGGACTTTGCGTGTCGTCCTGCCGCTCAGGGGCGATCCGACTCAACGGTTATGACAACGACCAGATATTTGCAATGATTGATGTTGCTTAACCCATTCATCCATAAATAGAAATGGGCAATCATGGTCATATCAACACAAAAACGGCCTTGGTTGCCCCCAAATTCCATACGTGAAGGAGAAAAAAACAATGTCAGATTGGGAACCCAAAATCATAGCGTTTCTTTGTAACTGGTGCAGTTACGGGGCCGCTGACCTGGCCGGGGTGAGCCGGATGCAGTACCCATCGAATATCCGGGTTGTTCGAATTCCCTGCTCCGGCAGGATGTCGCCAAAGTTTATACTATCCGCGTTTATGAAGGGCGCCGACGGGATCTGGGTCTCCGGCTGACACCCCGGAGACTGCCATTACCTGGAAGGTAATTATTTTGCACGTCGGAAGTTCGCACTACTGGCAAACATGATGGAGCACATGGGAATTGAACGGGACAGACTTCATTTTTCATGGATCTCATCGGCAGAGGCCGGCAAGTTTATCGATGTGGTTCATACGGTAACCAAATCCGTAAAAGCATTGGGACCCATAAATAAATTCGTAAAAAAAGCCGGATAAAGGAACCAACATGTTAGAATATACAGATAAAATCAGAGCGTTGGCCTTGCAGCTTCTGGAAGAAAAAAAAGTAGACATGGTGATCGGGTTCCAAAAGGGGACGCTGCCCATGTCAAACGAGCCATACATGGCCAAGCACCCGGATGACGTTAAAAACCTGGTGTGGGACAGCAATTGCGGCATCAACCTGACCAACTATTTGACCGACCGCAAGGAAAAAATCGCTGTTGTGGCCAAAGGGTGTGATTCACGGAACATCACCACCCATCTCATTGAGAACAAAATCAAACGAGATCAACTGATCATCCTCGGCGTGCCCTGCACGGGAATGATCGACCGCAGGAAAATCAACAACACCGTGGATTTTGAAATTACCGATGTCGTTGAACAAGGTGATACCATTGTCGCTAAAGGCAATGACACAGAAACATCTTTCAGCAAAAAAGAGGTTCTCCAAAAAAACTGTGCCGTTTGTGCCCACCGCAATCCGGTGATGTATGATGAACTGGTGGCAGAGGAAGTGCCGGAGCTTACCGACGTGGACAGGTACGAAGATGTGCGCAGAGTAGAAGCGATGTCCATCAATGATAAGTGGGCGCATTTTGAAGATCTGTTATCCAATTGCATCCGCTGTTATGCCTGCCGGAATGCCTGCCCGCTTTGCTACTGCCCGACTTGCTTTGTGGATGAATCCAAACCCCAGTGGGTCGGTAAAGGTGATGATCCCACGGATACAAGAACGTTTCACTTTCTGCGCGCCTATCATTGTGCCGGAAGATGCACCGATTGCGGTGCGTGTGAACGGGCCTGCCCCATGGGGATCAACATGAGAGAGTTCACCAAAAAACTGGAAAAGGACTGCCGGGAAATGTTCGATTGGCAGGCGGGTCTCACACTTGATGCTCGCCCCCCTCTTGATTCTTTTAATCCCAAAGATCCGGATGGATTTGTCAAATAACATTGGCACCCAATGGAAAGGGATTAAGAGCCTGTTTAAAAATAGATGAATCGGCTGTAATCCCATGAAAATGGCCCCAATCCCCTCAAATTTTAGGCCAATAGTCCGGCTAT
>Ga0193963_1001742_pt1 | contig 10590 bp, 13 predicted proteins | sample FB_6_MG_FD_140359 | JGI IMG/M metagenome (GOLD analysis project Ga0193963, IMG submission 140359) | Microbial mat bacterial communities from the Broadkill River, Lewes, Delaware, United States - FB_6_MG | ecosystem: Environmental > Aquatic > Freshwater > River > Microbial mats | place: USA...
AGATTAGCAGGAGAAAGAAAATTTTTTGTTTTAAAAAAAAATTTAGGAGATAAAAATGCTTAAACTCAATAATGAAATTTTAAAATATTTTAATTTAATAGGAACAATTGGATTAACAATAATTTTTTCTATAATTTTTTCTGTAATTATTTATAAAATTATAGAAAAATATTTTTTTAAAAGCACCTTGATATTGATAGTTTTAATAGTATTTGGAGTAATAAATGGTCTGTATAGTGCGTATAAAATGATATTTAAGAAATAATAATAAAAATAAACTTTATTAATTTAAAAAATTATGGTATACATAAATATATTGTAAAATATGAGGAGGAAAATGGAACAATTAAAAAAAATTATAAAAAGAAGTTTAAGAGCATCGATTATAATTTTAATATATGGAATTTTAATAAGAAATCCTGTAGTTTATATAGGGATGTTTGTGAGTTCATTAGTTTCTGTTTTAACCTTTTATATGTTGTGTCTAGAAACTGAAAGTATTTTATTTTCAAATAATATAAAAAGAAATACATTTATAAGTTATGGGAAAAGATATTTATTATATTTATTAACGTTTTTAGTTATGGGATATTTTGGAGGTCTACAATATATTGCAGCAGCAGCAATAGGACTTTTTAATATAAGATTTAATATATTTATTATTATGATTCAAACTAAAATATCTAAATTAAAATATAAAAAAAATAACAGAGGAGGAAAGATATGAATATAAATTTTTTTACCCCACCTCTAGTGGAAGGACCTAAAATAGCATTTTTTGTACCATTGCCTAAATTTTTACATCAAGTTCCTTTAGCAATGGATGTAGGAAATGGAGAGTTTGGGTTACCGGTTACTATGACGGTAGTAGGTAGTTGGTTTTGTATGATAGTTTTATTTTTAATTTTTAAAATAGGAACAAGAAAATTAGAAATAATTCCTAAAACTAAATTACAAATTTTATTAGAATCTTTATTAGGTTTTTTAGATGATTTAATTTTTCAGTCATTGGGAAAATATAAAGATAAGTTTATAAGTTTTATTTCTTGTCTATTTTTATTTATATTATCGGGAAATATTCTTACATTTTTTCCAATACCTTGGTTTTCTAAATTTGGGAATGAGAGCATAAAATTTTATCCTGCTTTTAGAACACCTACAGCAGATTTAAATACTACTGTAGGCTTAGCATTATTAACAGCAGTTGTTTTTATAGGAACAAATATAAAGAATTCAGGATTGATTGGTTATATAAAAGGATTTGCAAGTCCTGTTCCTATTTTATTGCCATTAAATATAGTTGGGGAAATAGCAAAACCAATTAACATGTCTTTCAGATTATTTGGAAATATGTTTGCAGGAATGGTTATTATGGGGTTATTATATAAAGCAGCTCCAGCAGTTATTCCAGCGCCACTTCATTTATATTTTGATTTATTTAGTGGGGTAGTTCAAAGTTTTGTTTTTGTAATGTTATCAATAGTTCACATACAAAGCGCTTTAGGAGATTCTATAAAAGAGTAAGAATAAAATAATTTAGGAGGTAGATTTATATGGATATGTTATTAGCAAAAACAATAGTATTAGCAGCAACAGCAATAGGTGTAGGGTTATCAATGTTAACTGGATTAGGACCAGGGATAGGAGAAGGATATGCTGCAGGAAAAGCAGTAGAAGCAATAGCAAGACAACCTGAAGCTAAAAGTGATATAATTTCAACAATGATTTTAGGACAAGCTATTTCAGAATCAACAGCAATTTATGGATTAGTTGTAGCTATGATTTTATTATATGCAAATCCATTATTATCAGCATTAGCAAATTAAATATAATTTAATGTTGAAAGGAGGTAATGAATTTGGCAGCACAAACAATGCCCGCTATTTCTATTGATATAAATATGTTTTGGCAAATAATAAACTTTTTAGTATTAATTTTTATATTCAATAAATATTTAAAAAAGCCATTAAATAAGATATTAAAAACAAGAAAAGATATAATATCAAATGATTTAGAAGAAGCAAGGAAAAATAAAGAGGAAGCAAAACTAGAAAAAGAAGAAGCTGAAAAACAATTAAAAGAGGCGAAAAAGCAAGCTAATGAAATGATATTAACTGCAGAAAAAAAAGCAGATCAAAGAAAAGAAGAAATTTTAAGAGGGGCAACTTCTCAAAGGGATAAAATATTAAAAAGTGCTGAAATAGAAGTAGGAAAAATGAAAGCTAGAGCTAAAGGAGAAATAAGAGAAGAAATGCAAGCTTTAGCTGTTAAATTAGCTGAAAAAATAATAAAAGAAAAATTAGATTCTAAACATAGCAACAATTTAATTAATAACTTTATAAATGAGCTAGGTGAAGAATAATGTCAGAAAAAATAATTGGAAGAAGATATGCAGAAGCAATTTTTTCAGTGGCAGAATCTAAGAACAAAGTAAAGGAAATCTATGACGCACTTAATAAAACAATGGAATTATATTTAACCAATACTGATTTAAAAAATATTTTAGATAATCCATTAATACTAGTTGAAGAAAAAGAAAAAGTAATAGAAAAAATTTTTATAGATGAAAATGAAGAAATAAAAAATATACTATTATATATTTTATCCAAAGGAAGAATAGAAAATATAAAAGAAATAGTGGCAGAATATTTAAAGATTTATTATTTGAAAAATAAAATAATAGATGTAGAAGCAATTTTTGCCCAAGAAATCTCAGAAGATCAAAAATCAAAACTTATAGAAAATTTAGAAAAAAGAACTAGAAAAAAAATAAACTTAAAAGTTATTATAGATAAATCTATAATTGGTGGAGGAATATTAAAGATAGGAGATAAAATAATAGATGGAACTATCAGAACTCAGTTAGATTTATTAGTTCATAAAAACTAAAAATACACATAATCGGAGGTGTAATAGTTGAATATCAGACCGGAAGAAGTCAGCAACATTATAAAAAATGAGATAGAAAACTATAAAAAGATTCTAAATATAAAAACTTCAGGCTCTGTATTAGAGGTAGGAGATGGTATTGCAAGAGTTTACGGACTAAGTGATGCTAAAGCTGGAGAGATATTAGAATTTCCAGATAAAGTTATGGGAATGGTTTTAAATTTAGAAGAAAATAATGTAGGAGTTATTATTTTAGGAGATTTTACTAAAATTAAAGAAGGAGATGAAGTAAAATCAACAGGTAGAATTGTATCTATTCCTGCAGGAGAAGAATTTTTAGGAAGAGTTGTAAATGCTCTTGGGGAACCTATTGATGGAAAGGGAAGTGTAAAAGTAGAGAAGTATATGGAGTTAGAAAGAAAAGCATCAGGTATAATTTCAAGACAACCAGTATATGAGCCACTTCAAACTGGAATAAAATCAATAGATGGTATGGTTCCTATAGGTAAAGGCCAAAGAGAACTTATAATAGGAGATAGACAAACAGGGAAAACAGCTATTGCTATTGATGCAATAATAAATCAAAAGAATACAGGAGTAAAATGTATTTATGTAGCAATAGGACAAAAAAGATCTACAGTAGCACAAATATATAAAAAATTAGAAGATTTAGGAGCAATGGAATATACTACTATTGTTTCTGCTACAGCTTCTGAAGCAGCTCCATTACAATATATAGCTCCTTATGCGGGAGTTTCTATGGCGGAGTATTTTATGGATAAAGGAGAAGATGTTTTAATAATTTATGATGATTTAACAAAACATGCAGTTGCTTATAGAGAGATGTCTTTATTATTAAAAAGACCGCCTGGAAGAGAAGCATATCCAGGAGATGTATTTTATTTACATTCTAGATTACTAGAAAGAGCAGCAAAACTTTCTGATGAATTAGGTGGAGGTTCTATAACAGCATTACCAATTATAGAAACCCAAGCTGGGGATGTTGCAGCTTATATTCCAACAAATGTAATTTCAATAACTGATGGTCAAATTTTCTTGGATACTCAATTATTTAATTCAGGATTTAGACCAGCGATAGATGCAGGAATTTCTGTTTCAAGAGTTGGGGGAGCTGCACAACTAAAAGCCATGAAGCAAGTAGCTTCAAAAGTTAAATTGGAGTTGGCTCAGTATACAGAGTTACTTACTTTTGCACAGTTTGGATCAGACTTAGATAGAGCAACAAAGGCTCAATTAGAAAGAGGACATAGAATAATGGCTATGTTGAAACAGTCTCAGAATAAACCTTATTCAGTTGAAGAACAAGTTATTTCTTTTTATGCGGTTACAAACGGATTTTATGATGATATTGAGGTAAAAAATGTAGCTAAATTTGAAAAAGAATTAATAAATTACTTAAATGAAGAAACAGAGATATTAAAAGAGATAAGAGAAAAGGGTTCTTTAGGTGAAAATATAGAAAAAAATATTTCAGAAGAAATTAATAAATTTAAAAAAATATAAAGAGGTGAGTAAATGGCTGGTTCTAAAGAAATAAAAAGTAGAATAAAAAGTGTACAGTCTACCCACCAAATTACAAAAGCTATGGAAGTTGTTTCAACAACAAAGTTTCAAAAATTTTCTTCAAAAGTTATGAATTCTCGTGCTTACTCAAATGGTATAAAAAATATTCTTACAAATATTTCTTATAATGTTAAGTATGAAAGACATCCTCTTTTTGATGGAAGAAAAGATATTAAAAAAGTAGGAGTTATTATAATGACTTCAGATAGAGGTCTTTGTGGAAGTTTTAATAGTAATACTATTAGAAAATTTGAAGAATTAAAAGCTCAAAATAAAGAGAAACAAGTTTCTGTAATTGCAATAGGTAGAAAAAGTAGAGATTATTGTATAAAAAGAAATTATGATGTGAAGGCAGAATATACGCAAATAATACCAGAAACAATATATGATAAAGCTAAAGAAATTAGTGAAAATATAGTAGAATATTATATGGGTGAACTTTTTGACGAAGTGTATATTATTTATAATAAATTTGTTTCAGCGTTAAGAAGTGATTTATTAGTAAAAAAATTAATTCCAGTTCAAAGAGTTGAAAGCGAAAGTAAAATAGAATATATTTTTGAACCTAATATAGAAGAAGTATTAACAAATTTATTGCCAAAATATTTAAATATAGAATTATACCAAGCGATGTTAGAAAATACAGCTAGTGAGCATTCAGCTAGAAAAAATGCAATGAAAAATGCAAATGATAACGCAGAAGATATGTTAAAAGACCTAAATCTTCAATATAATAGAGAAAGACAAGCTGCAATAACTCAGGAGATAACAGAAATTGTAGGAGGAGCAGCGGCATTAAAATAAATTGATAAAGGAGGACAGTAAGTTGGTTAATAAAGGAACTCTTACACAAATAATCGGTCCAGTAGTTGATATAAGATTTAAAGAAAATTTACCCAAAATTTATAGTGCATTAAAGGTAAAAAAAGGAGATAGTGATCTTATTCTTGAGGTAGCTCAACATATAGGAAATAATATGGTTAGAACCATAGCTATGGATGATACCAACGGATTAAAGAGAGGAATGGAAGTAATAGATACGGGAGCTCCAATAACTGTTCCAGTAGGAAAAGTAGTTTTAGGAAGGATTTTAAATGTTTTAGGTGAACCAGTTGATAATGCAGGACCTATAGAGACAGATGAAAAACTTCCAATTCATAGAAGTGCCCCTGATTTTGAATCTCAAGGTACAGAAGTAGAAATATTTGAAACAGGTATAAAGGTAATTGATTTATTAGCCCCATATATAAAAGGTGGAAAAATAGGTTTATTTGGAGGGGCTGGTGTAGGAAAAACAGTTTTAATTCAAGAGTTAATAAACAATATAGCTAAAGGACATGGAGGATTATCTGTTTTTGCAGGTGTTGGAGAAAGAACAAGAGAAGGAAGAGATTTATATAATGAAATGACAGAATCAGGAGTTTTGTCTAAAACATCTTTGGTTTATGGACAAATGAATGAACCACCAGGAGCAAGACTTAGAGTAGGTCTAACAGGATTGACTATAGCAGAGAATTTTAGAGATAAAGAAGGTCAAGATGTATTATTATTCATAGATAATATATTTAGATTTACTCAAGCGGGTTCAGAAGTTTCAGCTTTATTAGGAAGAACCCCATCAGCAGTAGGTTATCAACCTAATTTAGCAACAGAAATGGGAGCTTTACAAGAAAGAATAACTTCAACAAAAACAGGATCAATAACTTCAGTTCAAGCTGTATATGTTCCTGCAGATGATTTAACAGATCCAGCTCCAGCAACAACATTCTCTCATTTAGATGCAACAACAGTTCTTTCAAGAAGAATTTCATCTTTAGGAATTTACCCAGCAGTGGATCCTTTAGATTCTACTTCCAAAGCTCTAGATCCAGAGATTGTAGGAAATGAACATTATACTGTAGCAAGAGAAGTTCAAGCAGTTCTTCAAAGATATAAAGAGTTACAAGATATAATAGCGATTTTAGGTATGGATGAATTATCTGATGAGGATAAGTTAGCTGTTTCAAGAGCTAGAAAGATAGAAAAATTCTTTTCACAACCATTTTCAGTAGCAGAGCAGTTTACAGGAATTAAGGGTAAATACGTTCCTATAAAAGAAACTGTTAGAGGATTTAAAGAAATTCTAGAAGGAAAATATGATGATTTACCAGAGCAAGCATTTTTATATGTTGGAACAATAGAAGAAGTGGTAAGTAAAGGAAGAGAGTTATTGAAAGGAGCTGATTAAAATGAACAGCTTTAAATTAGAAATTATAACTCCTTTAGGAATAAAATTTGAAAAAGAAGTAGAATATATTTTACTTAAGACTACAGAAGGAAATATGGGTATTTTACCTAATCATGCTCCTTTTGTAGCAGGATTATATTCTGATGAAATAAAAATAAGAGTTAATAAATCTGATGAAATAAGTTATTATATTTCTGGAGGTTTTTTAGAAATTAATAAAGAAAAAGTTTTAATTATAGTAGATGAAGCTATGTTACCAAATGAAATAGATTTACTGCAAGCTAAAAAAGAACTAGAGTTTGCGCAGAAAAAATTAGAAAAATTAAATGAGGATAAACAAATAGTGATGGCTCAAAAATCTTTGCAAGATGCTTTAGTAAAAGTAAGGGTTGCAGAAAGATTATTGTAAAAAAAGATGTATATGCATCTTTTTTTTATTTTTTCTTGACATTTTTATTATAATCGGATATAATCTCCTAAAATAAAAAAGAAAAGGAGAAAAATATATAATGTTACTACTAAACATATTATTTATAATAATTATAATAAGTATATTAATAATAAACATAATAATATCAATAAATATTACAAATAAAATTCTAGGTAGTTTAAAAAATATATTTAAGCTTTTATATATAAACTTATTTGAGGGGTGTGCATAGTTACATTTTTTAGTAAAATATAATTAGAGAAATTATTTTAGAGGCAATCTTGAATGTTAAGATTGTCTCTTTTTGTATTAAATAAGTGTTATATAACACTTATTTAACGTGGGATAATTGATTATAAATAAAGGAAAGACAACTTAAAATAATAACTGTTATATAACAGTTGGATTTGACAAAAAAACAAAAAAGTATTATAAATTAATTATGATAAGCAAAACTAAAAACGACAAAAATGTCTTAAATGCAATCAAAAAGCTTTAAATATAAATAAAATATAAGGGGGAATTGTAATGCACGATTTAAAAGGAAAAGGAATAGGAACAATAGCAATTCATGCAGGAAATGAAAAAAATCCATTTGGATCTTTATCGGCACCTGTATTTCAAACATCTACTTTTGTATTTGATTCTACAGAACAAGGAGCAGCTAGATTTTCAGGAAAAGAAGAAGGGTATATTTATAGTAGATTAGGAAATCCTACAGTAGCCTTAGCAGAAAGAAAAGTAGCAGCCTTAGAACATGGAGAAGCGGCAGCAGGAATGGCAGCAGGAATGGGTGCAATTTCTTCAACTTTATGGACATTATTAAAAGCAGGAGATCATGTAATAGCAGATACAACATTATATGGATGTACGTTTGCATTACTAAATCATGGATTAACTAGATTTGGAATTGAAGTAACATTTTTAAATACAGGAGATTTAGATGCAGTAAAGGCAGCTATGAAAGAAAATACTAGAGTAGTTTATTTGGAAACACCAGCAAATCCCAATTTAAAAATAGCAGATATAGAAGCATTATCTAAAATAGCTCATGAAAACCCATATACAAGTGTAATAGTAGATAATACATTTGCTTCTCCATATAATCAAAATCCATTAACTTTAGGGGCAGATATAGTTGTTCATTCAGCAACAAAATATATAAATGGACACGGAGACGTAGTTGCAGGTTTTGCAGTGGGACCAAAAGATGTAATTAATCAAATAAAATTAGTAGGAATTAAAGATATGACAGGTTCTGTATTAGGACCAGCAGAAGCAAACTTAATAGTAAGAGGATTAAAAACATTTGAAGTAAGAATGCAAAGACATTGTGAAAATGCAATGACAGTAGCAAAATGGTTAGAAGCGCATCCTAAAATTTCAAAAGTATATTATCCAGGACTAGAATCTCATGAAGGACATGAAATTGCAAAAAAACAAATGAAAAATTTTGGTGGTATGTTATCATTTGAATTAACAGGTGGATTTGAAGCAGGAAAAACATTATTAAATAATGTTGAAATGTTTGGATTAGCTGTTTCATTAGGAGATACAGAAACTTTAATTCAACATCCAGCATCAATGACTCATTCGACTTATACTAAAGAAGAACTAGCAGCAGCAGGAATTCCAGAAGGGTTAGTAAGATTATCTTTGGGATTAGAAAATGTTGAAGATATAATTACTGATTTAGAACAAGCTTTAGGAAAAGTAAAATAAAAAGACCTACAAAAAATGAATTTATAAAAAAGGGAGCATCTTTAAGAAGCTCCTTTTTTTATTTTAAATCATTTTCTAAAAGCTCATAATTACTATTAACAAGAGGCATATTTAATATAGGTAACATTTTTTCTAATAAAATACCTTCCCTATTTGGATATTTAAAACCATAGCTAGCTCTAATACATTGATTAATAAAATTAGTTGCTTTATCAATAGCCATAGGTAAGCTATCTTTTTGTAATAAACTTCCAATAAGAACACTTGTAAAGCTATCTCCAGTTCCAGGATAAGAGGTAGGTATAAATTTACAGGTAGTTTTCCAAAATATATTATTCTTTTTATCATATGCAATTACATTAGAGAATTTTTCTAAAGAATTTTTTTCTTCAGGTACACTAGTTACAATAATAATGTTTGGTCCGGTCTTAGCTAATTCAAAAATCCAAGATTTTATTTCTTTTTCAGAAATGAGAGAATTATATTCTTTATTTAGTAAAAGGCAAAGTTCTGTAAAATTAGGTGTTATAATATCAGCTTTGTGTATTAAATTTCTCATTTTATATACAATATTTTTCTCCATTGTATTATATAAACTACCTTCATCTCCCATAACAGGATCAACAACAATTAAGTTATCATTATTTCCAAAAAAATCAATAAAGTCAGAAACTATATCTATTTGTTTAGAAGATCCTAAAAATCCAGAATAAATACAATCAAATTCCAGATCTAAAGTTTTCCAATGATTAATAAAGTTAGGCATACTATCAGTTAAATCTATAAAACTAAAATTTTTAAATCCTCCTGTATGAGTTGAGAGTATTGCAGTAGGTAAAGGGCAAACTTGTATTCCCATATTAGAAAGAATAGGGATAATACTAGTTAAAGAAGCCCTTCCAAATCCAGATAAATCATGTATTGCAGCAACTTTTTTAATAATTTTTTCCATCAAAAACTCCTTTATCTTTATCTTAATCTATAGGTTTTAATGCCTTTATAATTAATAACGTTAACTTTATTATTTTCTTCTATTTTTTCTATAAATTTATTAATATCTTTAATTTTTCTTGATTGAAGAAAACTTTCTAATTCGAATTGATTCATAGGGTGTCTTCTTATAATACTTAAAATAGCTTCAACTGGATCTTTAATTTCACTAAAGAAAAATCCAGAACTAAGCATATCAATAGAAATTCCTCCAAGTTCTTTAGAAGCATACTCCATAACGGATTTGCTGACTGTTTTAACAAAATTTTCAGCAGGTGGTCTTACAGGAGTATTTAAATATAATCTATCATATTTTATTTTTTTTAAAAGTTTTTTAAAATTTGAAATAGAATTTTTATCACTATTAAAACCATCAATTAACATAATTTCTATCCATAAATTTCCTTTATAAGTATTTGAAAAATTGATTAGACCATTAATTTCTTTTTCAAAAGATATACTTCCATGGGGTCTATCTATTTTTTTAGAAAGCTCTTCATTATATGCATCTAATGAAGGTAGTACAAAGTCAGCATTAAGTAATTCTTGGAATACATTTTCGTCTGAAAACAGAGCTCCATTGGTAATAACAGCAATTGGTTTATCTGTTAATTTTTTTAATTCCAAAATTAAATTTCCTAATTGAGAGTATAGGGTAGGTTCACCCTCTCCAACAATAGTAATAATATCAAATTTATCAGAATCTTTTAAATATATTTTAAATTCATTTAAAATATTTTCAATTTTG
>Ga0193963_1001743_pt1 | contig 10589 bp, 9 predicted proteins | sample FB_6_MG_FD_140359 | JGI IMG/M metagenome (GOLD analysis project Ga0193963, IMG submission 140359) | Microbial mat bacterial communities from the Broadkill River, Lewes, Delaware, United States - FB_6_MG | ecosystem: Environmental > Aquatic > Freshwater > River > Microbial mats | place: USA...
AATTATATTTTTCATGACCATTATTTATGGGATGATTATAAATCCAACATTTACAGTTTTAAAATTAGAAAAAGAAAAAAATATATTATTAAAAAAGAATAAAAGTTTAAAATCAAATAATGTAAATTTATTAAAAAAGAAAAATTTTTTATTTAATAAAAAAGAAATTTTAGAAAATAAAAAAATAAAATTTAAAAAATTTAATAAAGTAGGTGACTATTCTAATTATGTAAATAATTGTATTTTAAAAAATAATTTAAAAGTTATCTATATGGGTAGACTAAAAGTAAATAGAAATAGGATAATAGGTTCGTATAATTTAGAGGGAAAATTGTATAATTTTATAAGTTTTTTAAATCAATTAGAAAAAGAAAAAAATATTTTTCTTAGCGATGGAAATTTTTATATAGAAAATAACGAAAGTAGTCTAATAGCAACCATAAATTTAGAAGGATATTTTTATAGAAAATAGGAGAAAAAAAATGAAGATAATAAAAATTATATTATATTTATTAGTTGTTCAAGAACTTTTTGCAAATGTAGGATTAATAGAAAAAACTAAGAAAATAAAATATTTAAACAAGATTCAAAATAGAACAATTGAGGAATTGTGTATGGATCTCACTTCTAAATCTGATATATTAATTACACCAAATGAGAAGATTCAAAAAGATCATATAAAGATGAGGAAAGGGGAAAAAAGTATTTATAATGTATTACAAGAATGTTGTAAAATTAATGAATATAAGATAGAAGAGAAGGAAAAATATATTTATGTAACAACGAAGAATACAAAAGATTCAGATAAAGGAATAGTAATAGGAAATGTATATAATCAAAAATATAAAAATAATTTACAAGGGGTAGAAATTAAGATAATAGGAGAGAATTCTAAAAGATATTTTTCAGATAATAATGGAAAATTCATATTGGAGAATATACCATATGGAGTTTATTTTATTTCTTTAAAAAAAGCAGGATATATAACTGAAGGAGAATTATTAGAAGTAAATAAAAAAGATAACTTAATAGAGGTTTCAATGCAACAAAAAGATTTAAAAGACAGAGAAATCTATAAAAAAAAGGATAATTTTATAATAGAAAAAGTGAAAATAAATAACTTAAAGGAAATAAATATAGGAACATTATTACAAAGTAAAAAAAATATGGTTAATTTTAGTGAAAATTTAAAAGAAAATATAGTTTATTTAAGTGGAGAAAAAGAAAAGGTAAATGAGATAAAAAAATATTTAGATAGTATTGATAATAATAATAAACAAGTAAGAATAACAGTAGAAATAATAGATATAACAGAGAATTTATTTGATAAGTTAGGTTTTTCTTGGTCTTATAATGAAACTTCTAATCAACAAGACAATATAAATATATTGAAAAATAGTGGAATAGTAGGAATAGGTGAAGTGTATTCAACTGTAGGGAGTCTACTGAAATCTTTTAAAAATGATAAAGAATTTTTAAAATTCAGCTTAGATTTATTGGAAACAACACAAGATTTGAAGATAACTTCAATTCCTAGTATAGTTACTGTTAATGGTGCAGAAGGAGAAATTAAAATAACTGAAGAAAAAATAGTTGGAGAAGAAAAGGAGGAGAATGAAAATGATAAAACAATTTATACTCCAATATTTAAGGAAGCTGGAATAGTTCTAAAGGTTGTTCCTGAAATTATGAACAATGAATTAATTAATTTAAAATTAGAATTAGAAGCAAGTGATTTTAAGGTAACCAATATAGAAGAATCTAGTTCACAAAAAGAAACCACTAAATTTAATGGAGGATCTAAAATTTCAAGAGTATTAAAAACTACTCTAAAGATAAAAGATGGAAATGAAATTTTAATAGGAGGATTAAAAAAAGATATTTTAAAAAAAGAGATAAGCAAAGTTCCAGGCTTATCATCAATTCCAGTTGCGGGAAATTTATTTAAATATAAGGCTAATAAAAGAGAAAAAGTTGATTTATATATAAAACTTAAAGTAGATATAATTAAAAATCAGAATTAGTATTGATATTATTTAAAATTCTTAGTAAAATGTTAGATATAAATATTAATTGGAGGAGTTTATGAATAAAAACAGATTCAAGACAATACTTTCTAATTTTAATAAACTAAAAATTGCTGTTGTTGGGGATATAATGTTAGATGACTATTTAATAGGAACAGTTGAAAGAGTTTCGCCGGAGGCTCCAGTTCCGGTAGTATTAATAAAGAAAGAAAAGTTTGTATTAGGTGGTGCTGGAAACGTAATAAATAATTTATCTACTTTGGGAGTAAAGACATATTGCTATGGTATGGTAGGTGATGATATAGATGGAGATAAACTATTAAGATCTATGAAAAAAATAGGAGTAGAAATTTCTGGGATTATAAAAAGTGAAGAAAGGCCGACTATTGTAAAAAGAAGAATTTTAGGAGGAAATCAACAATTATTAAGAATCGATTGGGAAGATTCTACAAATATAGATGATTTATTAGAAGAAGCAATACTAGAAAATATAAGAAATAATATTAATAATATAGATGCAATAATATTATCTGATTATAATAAGGGTGTATTAACTCCTAGATTATCTCGAGAAATAATAAAATTAGCAAAACAAAACAATAAAATAATAACCGTTGATCCAAAGCCTTCAAATATAAAAAATTATGTAGGGGCATCTTCAATGACTCCTAATAAAAAGGAAGCTTTTTTATGTCTAAAAAATTCTGAAAATATGGATATCAATGAGGTTGGAACAGATATAAGAGACATGTTAAAATTAGAAAATTTATTAATAACTAGAAGCGAAGAAGGAGTTAGTTTATATGATGATAATGGTGTAACAAATATTCCTACTTTTGCGAAAGAAGTTTTTGATGTTACAGGAGCTGGAGATACAGTAATTTCAGTTTATACACTATCAAAAGCAGCAGGAGCTTCTTGGGAGGAGGCTGCCAAGATTGCAAATACAGCAGCAGGAATAGTTGTTGGGAAAATAGGAACATCTACAGCGACAAAAGAACAAATAATAGATTTTTATGATGAAATTTATGGGAAAGAAGTTGAATAGTTATGATTAGAATAGGAAATGGTTATGATGTACATAGATTTAAAGAAGGGAGAAAACTTATTTTAGGTGGAGTAGAGATTCCTTATAAGGTTGGATTGCTAGGACATTCAGATGCAGATGTTTTGTTGCATGCAATTATAGATGCAATATTAGGAGCATTAGCTTTGGGGGATATAGGACAACACTTTCCAGATAATAATAAAGAATATTTAAATATAGATAGTAAAGTTTTATTAAAAAAAGTTAAAAATATTATGGATATAGAAGGATACGAGATAGGAAATTTGGATTCCATAATTGTGACTCAAAAACCTAAATTAAAGAATTATTTAAAAGAAATGAGAAAAAATATTTCAGAAATTTTAAAGACAGAGATATCAAATATAAGTGTTAAAGCAACAACAGAAGAAAACTTAGGATTTACAGGAAGAGAAGAAGGAATAAAAAGTTATTGCGTTTTGATATTAAATAAAAAACAAAAAAAGAAAGCTTAATCTAAAAAAAGAAAGAGAAAGCTTTCTTTTTTTAGCTAATCATTAAAATGTTATAATGGTTTTGAGGTTATCTTTGTTAATTTCGGTAGTTATAAATAAAAAATGATGAAAAATAAAATTTAAATTGTGAGTGGCCTTGATATTTATAACTGATTAGCATATAATTGATACTTGAGGATTTAATATTAAAAGTCAAAGAAAATAATTATTTAAAAAATATCTAGTAGCATAAAAGAGAGAGCACGATAAAAAATTTATAAAAACAGACTGAAAATTTAAGTTTTTTTAAGAAAAATGATTCATAAAAGCTCAGACAAGTTTAATTGTTATCGAGGAAATCTTTTATTTGAAAGCCTATTGGAGCAATGATAAATGAAAAATCTTTAAAGTGAAAATATTGAAAATTAGGGTAACGTATATATAAAATATATTTTTAAAATGGTCAAATTTGCAATATAATTAGTTATATTTTGAAAAAGAGATAACCTAAAAAAATTTGTGTGAAACTAAAAGCAAAAATTTATCTTGAAAATGATGAAAAAGTTATCAAATTCATTAGTACATTAAGGAGGAAATCTTATGGAATTTGTTAAATATGAACAAGATGGTTTTATCGGGGTGATTACTATTAATCGTCCTAAAGCCTTGAATGCTTTAAATACTGATGTTTTAGAAATGCTAAATAAAGTTCTTGACGATGTTGATTTAGAAAAGACAAGAGCTCTTATTTTAACAGGGAGTGGTTCTAAATCTTTTGTTGCAGGAGCGGATATTTCTGAGATGAGTAAATTAACAAAATCAGAAGGGGAAGTTTTTGGTAAGATGGGAAATGATGTTTTTAGAAAATTAGAAACATTTCAGATGCCCGTTATAGCGGCAGTAAATGGGTTTGCTCTAGGGGGAGGTTGTGAACTTTCTTTGAGCTGTGATATTAGAATATGTTCAGAAAACGCTTTGTTTGGTCAACCGGAGGTTGGCTTAGGTATAACTCCTGGATTTGGAGGGACTCAAAGATTAGCTAGAACAATAGGAATAGGAAAAGCTAAGGAAATGATTTATACAGCTTCTAATATAAAAGCGGAGGAAGCTTTTAGAATAGGATTAGTAAATAAAGTTTGTTCAAGTGAAGAATTGATAAATGAAGCTAAAAAAATAGCTAAAAAAATATATAGGAATGCACCAATAGCTGTAAGAGCTTGCAAAAAAGCTATAAATGAAGGAATTTCTTTAAATATGGATGAAGCTATTATTGTAGAAGAAAAATTATTTGGAAGTTGTTTTGAGACTCAAGATCAAAAAAATGGAATGAAAGCTTTTTTAGAAAAGAAGAAAGTAGAAGGATTTATAAATAAATAGTTAATAAAAATAAAAAATAGTTAATAAAAATAAATTAGGAGGATTTGAAATGAAGATAGGTGTTATTGGAGCAGGAACAATGGGTTCAGGGATTGCACAAACATTTGCACAAACTAATGGATATGAGGTTATGTTATGCGACATTAATGAAGAGTTTGCAGCAAAAGGAAAAGCTAAGATAGCAAAAGGATTAGAGAGAAAAGTTTCTAAAGGGAAAATGGAAGCTTCTGACGCTAATAATATCTTAGAAAGAATAACAATTGGAACAAAAGAAATCTGTAAAGAATGTGATTTAGTTATAGAAGCAGCTATTGAAAATATGGAGATAAAAAGACAAACTTTTAGAGAGTTAGATGAAATTTGTAAAGAAGAAACAATTTTCGCAACTAATACATCATCATTATCTATAACTGAGATAGGGTCTGGACTAAGAAGACCTGTAATAGGGATGCATTTTTTCAACCCTGTACCAGTAATGAAATTAGTGGAAGTTATAGCGGGATTAAATACTCCGGAAGAAGTAGTTGAAAAGATAAAAGAAATATCAGAGGAAATAGGGAAAGTTCCTGTTCAGGTTGAGGAAGCTCCAGGTTTTGTTGTTAATAGGATATTAATACCAATGGTAAATGAAGCTATAGGCATTTATGCAGAAGGAGTAGCTAGTGTTGAAGGGATAGATGCAGCTATGAAGTTAGGTTGTAATCATCCTATTGGACCATTAGCTTTAGGAGATTTAATAGGGCTTGACGTATGTTTGGCGATAATGGAAGTGCTATATAATGAAATGGGAGATACAAAATACAGACCACATCCATTGTTAAGAAAAATGGTTCGTGGACATAAGTTAGGAATGAAAACAGGAGAAGGTTTCTATAATTATTCGAAGTAATTATTTGAAAAAAATAGGCTTGAAGATAAGTTCAAGCCTATTTTATTAAAGATGAAAATTTTCAGTCTAAACTATGAGCGCAAAAGGAGCATATAGATTAAAATTAAATCAAAACAGTTTAAATATATATAAAATATATTTTTAAAAAAAGTGAAGATGCAATATAATTGAAAGGTAGTTTTTGTAAAAATAAATTTTTAAAGAAAATTATTTAATGAAATTGGAAAAAATAATTTAAATATAAAGTTAATTCAGGAGGAAAAAATGTCAAAAGTATATTTAGTAGAAGCGAAAAGAACAGCGATTGGAAGTTTCCTAGGAAGTCTTAAAGGTGTTCAACCAGGAGATTTAGGGGCTCATATAGTTAAAGCTATAATAGATGAAACAAAAATAAATCCAGCAAAACTTGATGAAGTTGTTATGGGAAATGTTTTACATGCAGGTCATAAGCAAGGAATAGGAAGACAAACTTCAATAAAAGCTGGAGTTCCTCAAGAAGTACCAGGATACTCAATTAATATGATTTGTGGTTCAGGATTAAAATCAGTTTATTTAGCTTATTGTGAAATTAAATGTGGACAATCAAATTTAATTTTAGCAGGTGGAGTTGAATCAATGTCTCAAGCAGGATTTGTATTACCTGCATCAGCAAGAACTGGTGTGAAAATGGGAGATTTAAAATTAATAGACCATATGGTTTCAGATGGACTAACTGATGCATTCCATGGTTATCACATGGGTATAACAGCTGAAAATATAGTAGATAAATATAACATTTCAAGAGAAGAACAAGATGCTTTTGCTTATGAATCACAAAGAAGAGCTATTGAAGCAGTTGATTCTGGAAGATTTGATGATGAGATAGTTCCAATAGAAGTTAAGGTAAATAGAAAAGAAACAAAAATGTTTGCTAGAGATGAGCATCCAAATAGAAAATCAACACTAGAAAAATTAGCAAAATTAAGACCAGCATTTAAAAAGGATGGATCTGTTACAGCAGGAAATGCATCTGGATTAAATGATGGAGCTTCAGCTGTATTATTAGCATCTGAGGAAGCATTAAAAGAAAATAATTTAACTCCAAAAGCAGAAGTATTTGCAGTTGGACAAGGTGGAGTAGATCCAGCAATTATGGGTATGGGACCAGTTGCAGCTATAAGAGACGTATTGAAAAAAGCTAAAATGAGTCTTAAAGATATAGAATTATTTGAATTAAACGAAGCTTTTGCATCTCAATCTTTAGGAGTTTTAAGAGAAGTGTGTGAAGAACATGATGTAACTAAAGAATGGATGCTAGAAAGAACTAATGTAAATGGAGGAGCAATTGCTTTAGGACATCCAGTAGGATGTTCAGGAAACAGAATCTTAGTAACTCTTTTATATGAAATGGAAAAAAGAGATCTTACTTATGGTTTAGCAACTCTATGTATTGGTGGAGGAATGTCTGTAGCGGTAATATTAAAAAGAGATAAATAGAAAGTTTTTAAAAAATTAATAAATTTGAAATCTCAAAACTTATCGGTGATATATCATCGATAAGTTTTGATTACAAAAAAATGTTGCACTAATAGATTAAAATGTAGTAAAATAGTTATTGAGGATTTTTAGTCAAAAAAATATAGGAGGATTAGAGAGAATGGAATTCAATATACCTAAAACACATGAACTTTTCAGACAAATGATAAGAGAATTTGCTGAAAAAGAAGTAAAACCTTTGGCTGCTGAAGTAGACGAAGAGGAAAGATTCCCAGTTGAAACTGTTAAAAAAATGGCAGAAATTGGAATAATGGGAATACCAGTTCCAAAAGAATATGGAGGAGCAGGTGGAGATAACTTAATGTACTCTATGGCTGTTGAAGAATTATCAAGAGTTTGTGGAACAACAGGAGTTATAGTATCAGCTCATACATCATTAGGAACATGGCCAATATTACACTTTGGTACAGAAGAACAAAAACAAAAATACATCCCTAAAATGGCAAAAGGGGAATGGATAGGGGCATTCGGATTAACAGAACCAAACGCAGGAACAGATGCTGCAGGACAACAAACAACTGCTCATTTAGACCCTGAAACAAACGAATGGATAATTAATGGTTCAAAAATATTCATAACAAATGCAGGATATGCAGATGTATATGTTATTTTTGCTATGACAGATAAATCTAAAGGATTAAAAGGAATTTCTGCATTCATTATTGAAGAAGGAACTCCAGGATTCTCTATTGGTAAAAAGGAGAAAAAATTAGGAATAAAAGGATCTGCAACTTGTGAATTAATATTTGAAGATGTTAGATTACCACATGAAAACTTATTAGGAAAAGAAGGAAAAGGATTTAAAATTGCTATGATGACTCTTGATGGAGGAAGAATAGGAATAGCATCTCAAGCTTTAGGTTTAGCTCAAGGAGCTTTAGATGAAGTTGTAGCTTATACTAAAGAAAGAAAACAATTTGGAAGAGCTATAGCTAAATTCCAAAATACTCAATTCCAAATCGCTGATATGGAAGTAAAAGTAGAAGCTTCAAGATTATTAGTTTATAAAGCAGCATGGAAAGAGAGTGCAGGATTACCTTATTCTGTAGATGCAGCAAGAGCTAAATTATTTGCAGCTGAAACAGCTATGGAAGTAACAACAAAGGCTGTACAATATCATGGTGGATATGGATATACAAGAGAATATCCAGTTGAAAGAATGATGAGAGATGCAAAAATAACTGAAATCTATGAAGGAACTTCAGAAGTTCAAAGAATGGTAATAGCAGGAAACTTATTTAGATAAGAATAAAAGGTAATGAACATATTGAAAAATATTGGAGGATAGAAAATGAATATAGTAGTTTGTATAAAACAAGTTCCAGATACAACAGAAATAAAACTAGATCCAGTAAAAGGAACATTAATTAGAGATGGGGTTCCTAGTATAATGAACCCAGACGATAAAGGTGGACTAGAAGAAGCATTAAAATTAAAAGATATGTATGGGGCTCACGTAACAGTAATTACAATGGGACCTCCTCAAGCAGATGCTATTTTAAGAGAAGCATATGCTATGGGTGTTGATAGAGCAATATTATTAACAGATAGAAAATTTGCAGGAGCAGATACTTTAGCAACATCTAATGCTCTAGCAGCAGCTTTAAGAGAAATTGATTATGATTTAATAATAGCTGGAAGACAAGCTATTGATGGAGATACAGCTCAAGTAGGACCACAAATAGCTGAACATTTAGGAATACCTCAAATCTCTTATTTAAAAGAATTAGAGTATAACGAAGATGCAAAAACAATTAAAGTGAAAAGAGTAGTTGAAGATGGATACTATTTATTAGAAGCTGAATTACCAGCTTTAGTAACAGTATTAGCTGAAGCTAATCAACCTAGATATATGAGAGTTGGAAACATAGTTGATGCTTTCAACAAGGAAGTTGAAGTTTGGACAACTGAAAACGTTAAAATTGAAGCAGAAAAACTAGGATTAAAAGGTTCTCCAACACAGGTTAAAAAATCATTTACAAAAGGTGCTAAACAAGCAGGGAAAGTCTTTAATGACTTAGATACAAAACAAGCTGTAAACTTAATTGTAGAAAAATTAAAAGAAAAATTCGTTATATAGTTAAAAACGAAGAAAAATTCTTGAGAAAAGGAGATAGAATAATGAATTTAAGCGATTATAAAGGAATAGTTGTATTTGCTGAACAAAGAGATGGGCAATTACAAAAAGTAGGGATAGAGTTAATAGGAAAAGCAAAAGAATTAGCTGGAAAATTAAATGTGCCTGTTACTGCAGCATTAATAGGATCAGAAATAGAAGAATTAGCAAAAGAATTAGTAGCTTACGGTGCAGATAAGGTATTAGTTGTTGATAAACCAGAATTAAAAATATACGGAACAGAAGCTTATGCACAAGCTTTCAAAGCAATAATAGATGCAAAAAAACCAGAAATAGTTCTATTTGGAGCTACAACTTTAGGAAGAGATTTAGCACCTAGAGTATCTTCAAGAATGGTATGTGGATTAACTGCAGATTGTACAAAATTAGAAATATCTGATGATGAGTTCAAAAGATTAGAAATGACAAGACCTGCATTTGGTGGAAACTTAATGGCGACTATTATTTCTCCTAATCATAGACCTCAAATGTCAACTGTAAGACCAGGAGTTATGCAAAAATTAGAAAGAGATGACGCTAGAAAAGGAGAAATTGAAAAATTTGATTTTGCTTTAGATACATCTAAATTAAAAGTTAAAGTTTTAGAAGTTGTTAAAGAAGCTAAAAATAAAGTTGATATTTCAGAAGCTAAGATATTAGTTTCTGGTGGAAGAGGAATTGGTTCTGCTGAAAACTTTAAAAATCTAGAAGCGGTAGCTCAAGAAATAGGAGCAACAGTTTCAGCTTCAAGAGCAGCTGTAGATGCTGGATATATAGAGCATGATAGACAAGTAGGTCAAACAGGAAAAACAGTAAGACCTGATATTTATTTTGCTTGTGGAATTTCAGGAGCGATTCAACACGTTGCAGGAATGGAAGAATCTGAATATATTGTTGCTATAAATAAAGATGAAGGAGCTGCAATATTTGATGTTGCTGATTTAGGAATAGTTGGGGATGCTAATAAAATAGCAGCTTTACTTGGAGAAGAATTAAAAAAAGTTAATGCAAATAAATAGTTTTCAAAGAAAATAATAAAAAAATTAAATAATAATTTTTGTTCCTTCAGCTTTATGCTGAAGGAATTTTTATTGTAGTTAAGTTACTGTAAATTAAAATTCTA